>Ga0265296_1001004_pt1 | contig 35439 bp, 34 predicted proteins | sample MunlanPumphouse1_FD_189073 | JGI IMG/M metagenome (GOLD analysis project Ga0265296, IMG submission 189073) | Groundwater microbial communities from a municipal landfill in Southern Ontario, Canada - Pumphouse #1 | ecosystem: Environmental > Aquatic > Deep subsurface > Groundwater | place...
TATTATTAAACAGACAGCAATGAAAACAATTTCTTTTGTCAACCCTGGTTTTGGAAGCTGATTTTCTGCCGGCAGTTGATTTTCTGTCATATGTTTAATAATAAAACGTATTTCAAGGAAAAGTCAAGAGATGGGAAATTGTTTAAGAAATTGTTTAACAATTCCTTCTGTGGAAGAGTTTGCCAACTTGCGGTTTCGTCAGTAACTGAAATCGAAGTTGGTAAAACAGTTGGTTGGCAAATATAGTTGGAACCGTCATTGGTTGGGAAACAAGAGGAACGGGTGTTTATTTCTTTGATATCAGTGGGTAAATTTTCATTTACCGGTTTTATTTAACTTTTCCAATTTTTTATCAAAGGTTTTTAATTCACCGGATATTGATTTATTCACACAGGCAATCCAACAATCAACAAAGTGCAGACTGCTGACCGAAAAAAAAGAAAGACTATCCAAAATAATCTTTTTTCGAGGATTAATAATCCACTCTTGAGAAACTAATCCTTGCAATTGAGAAGCAATTTCTTTCTTCTCAATTTTATAAAACGAAGAAAGTAGCCAGACCGCTTCGGCCACAATAATTTCGTCTAAATAAATTCTTATCTCTCCTTTTTGAGCTTTAAGAAAAATCTCTTTTGCTTTTTGGGAAAACTCCGGATGATCGGCGCGAAGAAATCTAATCAGGATATTGGTGTCAATGCAAAAAAGGTTACTCATTTCAAATTGTATTTTCTTGCCAATATTTTTCCCGACTTCTCCCGGATTGTTTTAAGATCTATATATTTTTCTTTAGAACCGAGCGAACCAAAAAGACGTTCAACGGAATTTTTCGGCACCAATTTAATTAAAACCTGTTTCTTGTCTATAAAAACTTTATCAAAGTAAACCTTGTCGCCAACTTTGACACCTAGCAATCGCCTAACAGATTCCGGGATCGTCACTTGGCCTTTTGTAGTAACTGTAGTCAAACCGTTCATAGTAATGATATTACACATAAGTAATACTTTTGTCAATAGGTAATACTTAAGCTACCAAATACTGTTTAAAGCCTGTTAACTAATCACTTGTCATTTATACCCCGATGTTCTTCGGGGTACACGAAGTGGCGCATTAGAAAAAAATTATCTCTTTTTTGGTCTCCCGGGCGGTCCGTATTTCTCGTTAATTACTTGATCCACTATTTGTGGATGGGTTGCTCCATTTGGTGCATTATTAACTTTTTTTAGATATTCTGCCACAATTTTAGTTTTTTCTGATGGTTTATATCCACTTTCTCCTTGTTCTGACATAATTTCACCTCCCTTCTTCATCAAAGAAACTTTTCTCGTTAATGTCAAAAACTAGCTTCTTCCTTAATTTTTAGGGAGCTTTAAAATAGGTAAGAACTCCAGTATTTTCAGCAGACTCTGCATGACAAGTAGCAACAATCTTTCCAGCGGCAACCTTTTTAGGGTTAATGCTTTCGGAAAAAATTCTTATTCGTTTACGGAATATTAGGTCATCTTCATTTGGTGAGGATCTCTTGTTTTCTTTGTTCTTCAGCGAAAATATACCTCAATCTTAAACCCAATAATTTTTTTTGGACAAGACGGTCATTTTAGACTCCGGATAACGATTTACAAATGATTTATTTGTTCGTTTTGCCGTATTCTTTATTTCTACCGCAATAGTCTTGTGGTTGGCTTTAGTCAAAACTAAATCAACTTCAGAACCACTTTTTGTTCGCCAATAATTAAGAGTATATCCAAAATTGCCGTAATAATTGGCTTTAAGAATTTCAGAAATAATAAAATTCTCAAAAAGTTGACCAGAATCTCCTCTGTTGATTATTGGTTCAAAATTATTTATTAAAGCATTTCTTAGTCCGATATCATAAAAATAAACTTTCGGCATTTTTCCGATTTCATCTCTTTTCCGGTTACTAAATGGTTTAAGGGTAAAAATGATATAACTTTGCTCAAAAAGTTCAATATATCGTTTAACAGTTTTTGCCCCAATACCTAATTGGGTCGCTAGCTCAGCATAATTAACCAGTGAACCAATCTGGTGAGCCAGTAGTTTTAACAAAGATAACGCCGCTGATTTATTTTCCAAAAGAGATAACTCAACTAAATCTCTAAAAACAGCACTATCGATAAGATTAGACAGGTAAGCTGAATCGCTTGGGTGAGAAAGCATAGCAGGATATAAACCAAAAACCAGAAGATTGTCAAGAATTGCCTTACGATCATAATGTTTAAACACTTCCTGAAATTTTTTTCCGGTGATTAATTTTTCAAAAAATTGAAAAGATAAATTTTTTTCAAGATCATTCTGAACTAAAAACTCGCTTAGAGTTAAGGGGTATAAATGATAATCTATTTTTCTTCCTGCCAAACTCTCGGAAGCCTTATTCTTAATATTAAAAGAGGAAGATCCGGTAATAATCAACTTATATTTAGGGAGTTGATCAAAAAAGATCTTCGCAGCACGCCCTGGATCGCTAAGTTTATGAATCTCATCAATAACAACATAATTACTTTTATTGTTTAATAATTGCCGATAAACTGAAGGATCATAACGTTCGAGGGCGTTTTTAATTGGTTCATTGTCAACGATTAAATATTGTGATTCTGGAAAGATTCGTTTTATGATTGTCGTTTTGCCAACCTGTCTTGCCCCAAGAAGAATCAATACTTCTCTGTATTTTGAAAAGTGGTTTGACAAAATAAGGTCCAAATGTCTTACAAGCATAGTACATATACTATAGTATTAACTTTTATGTATGTCAACTACCGATTAGTTAATACCTCTAGGGGTGATCACACCCGTAGAGTGATAAAGTTAATTTCAAATTAATTACTCCTAATTGCCCACGATACCGTTTCGGATTACTTTAGGGGCAACCGGCGGCCTTTTTAAAACCGGAAGAGATTGCTTCTTTTTTAGTGCAGAAATATCTCTCTCCCCTGTCTTTCTGAATTACAATTTGAGAATAATGCGAGCAGTTTGGAAGATGATAAAATTTTTCATAAGTAGCCGGATCAATATTTCCTTTGATCTTACACTTTTCATCATCCGGAACAACGGTCTCACGGCATAATCCGAAAATTCCTCTTTTTTCATTTTCAGCCAAATGAAAAGCTTGCGTAAGTTCGTCACGGCGGGAGTTTTTACGATAATCGGCTCTTCCCCAACCTTCTTCCATAATAATTTTATTGATAAATTTCCCGTTAACGAAAACTAGGGCCAAAGAGCGTCCGAATGATTCGGTCACTTCCTCCTGCAGAATAACAATTTTGTTATAAAGAAGACCTGTTAATCTTTCTTTAGCTTGTTTTCCGCCGCAAAGTTCAAATTCCGGCGCATCAACACCCATCAGTCTCACTCTTTTACCTGATTTAAGTTGAAATGTATCACCGTCAACTACTTCAACAACCCGATTTTGCTCTAAATTATTCCGTAGGAAAAATATATTTGCTAAAAAGGAAATACCTAAAAACAAATAAACAAGCCAGTTTTTTTTCATCAATAATTAAAGAATATCACAAGTTGATAAACAATCTCAGTAATACTTATTTCATTGAAAAACAATATTTACCGGATCGCAGGATCAAACCGATACCATATCGGATCGGAAGAAACTACATAAAGCACCAAAAGAAGATTATTTAAGTTTTTCCCCAAATTCACTTGGAGAATATATATCCAAAATTTTAACTCTTTGTATCAAAAACAGAAAAAATTTCATTACCGGCAACTTCAACCTTATCTCCCAAATCTTTAATCAATGTTTCAATAATTTCGTTATCCGGACCTTCAATTTCTATGATATTCAGTTTTGCCGGTTTTGAAAAATTTATGAACTCAAATCTGATTTCTCCCTTTTCCCAAATTTCCCTTTTGGAAAAATTTTCTTTTATGAGCAAGCATTTTAAAGATTTCAATACTGTCATCATTTTATCCGGATCGTCAATTGCTATGTTTATTTCTCTCCGGGTAACAATTCCATTTTTGTTTTGGAAAGCATCTTTTAATGTTAATTCCGTTAATTTTCCAACTACGTTTCTGATCCTGTAAAAACAATCAATATCGGCCATTGAATTACATCCTAACCCGAAATATGAATCCCTGATTTCTTTATTTTCGGTTAATTTAAATCCGTTTTGTTTTAACCAGGCAATAATTACTCCCTTATTTTTATATTTTAGTTTTACTTCTATCTCCATAGTTAAGCCTACTCAGTTTTTTCAAAACTCACAAAAAGTCCCATCAAATTGGTCATTTTTTATTTGTATACTCCTTGTCTGTGGGCAATTTTAAGTATTTCTATTCTTTTTACCTTTTCATTTATTTCATAAAGAATACGATAAGACCATGCCTTTAGAGAACGAATTCCACGCAGCTCGCCTGCGAGCTTTTTACCCAAGCTTGGATCTGTCCTAAGCGCGGAAAGTTTTTTGAGAATTTTTGCTTGCTCAGATTTTGGAAGACAGTTGTATTCCTTTGTTGCTTCCTTTGAAAGGATAACTTCCATAAGATGAATATTACTTCAAGTCAGAAAGAAATGTAAATTCCCCTGTTTCGATCTGTTTTCTACTCTTCTTTATATTTGCTTTAACATTCGGTATCGCAAGAACTTCCGCTGTTTCTTCCAGAGATTCTAATTCTTCCGCACTGATAAGCGTTGCTTTTGGTTGTCCGTTAACTGTAATAACTACTCTGTCCAAATTATTGCTTACTTTAGAAACAATGTCCGGAAGAATTGCCCTCGCGTCAGATATTGATATCATATTAGCCATAAGAATAATGTACAATATTATGTACAAACTATCAATGGCCAATTATATTGGATAAAACAACACCCTATTTTATTTCTTAACGGAAAAATTCACATAAAGCACCAAAATAAGATTTACCATGTTTTATTCACTTGGAGAAGTCTTGGTCCGGTCCTAAAAATTATCTGCAGGGACAAGTAACCGCTAAATTCTGTTTACAAACGGTTTCGGTTCCTCCCGAAGGATACGGGTTAACATTATAGACGTGTCTTACTCCGCAACTCACCGGCGTATCCGTATAACCGTTTGTAGTTACCAATTGTACCATTCTGCCGTCGCGATAAACCCGATAACTATATGCACCCGGAACACCGTTCCAATATACTCTTATTTTTCCCGGAGAAACACAGAGCGTATTTAATTTCGGGCAAGCGAGCGGGGCAACGGTCGGTACCGGACAACAGCATCGATGATCCGGATCGCCAGACGGAAAATATTGACAAATAACCGCTTTTGCACCGCAAGGACAACCGTACCTTTCCCCTCCGGCACAACTCCAATCGGCGCTTGACCCGCAAATGGTATACCCTGCCGGACAACCGATCTGACAATATCCGCTGGCAAGAGTACAACTCCCTACATTGCTTAAACGGCTGCAACTGGGAGGATAATAAGTTGCAAAAGAAAGCAATGACTTACCTGGCTTTAAACTAAAGAATACCGACAAAAGAAGAGCAATCATAAACAATAAAACCGGAAGACGAATACCTTTTTTATAAGAATTCATAAATATCACCCTTTATAAATAAACTAAGTTATAGGTTTAACCCGTTAATCTAATCACTTTTTATTTTCCTTGTCAATATCTTAGAAAGGAGATGGATCTTTCGAAAAAGAACAAAAGTAGATTATTGAACGATTACTTTTCCCTGAAGGTTTAATTCGGGAATTGTATATGGGAATTCACCAAGCTTATCGAATGGCTGGGTTAAATTATCACCAAAACTGAATTTTATCGCCCCTCCCCAACCGGTTCCGATTATTGATATTTTCTGGCTTGCGGAAACGCTGTTATAAAATTGTATCTGGTCATGAAGTTTTATCGTTATCGGATTCGGTTCAATTGATTTTTCCTTTATATCAACTCTTTTAGTCTCAATTTGGGAAATAATTTTAACTTCCTGGGGTGTTTTTGTCGGGGCAACAACCGGAGTAAGAGTTTGCGGCGGAACGGTATTTTCTACATTTTCCGCTATTGTCGGAACCGGCTGTCCAACGGGAATTATTTCAGTTTCCGGTTTTTTCGGAAGAACTGTTTTATAAATTGCAAAAGCAAATATTATTAAACAGACAGCAATGAAAACAATTTCTTTTGTCAACCCTGGTTTTGGAAGCTGATTTTCTGCCGGCAGTTGATTTTCTGTCATATGTTTAATAATAAAACGTATTTCAAGGAAAAGTCAACAACAAATACTCTTTAGAAACTGTTAAAGTCAATTTTCATACCCGTTTTCTGACTTGAGAAACAAAATTATCTTTTTGCTGTTGGTTTTTTAGGAGGCAGTCCGTATTTCTCATCAATTACTTGATTCACTAGATCCGGATGAGTTGTTCCTTTTGGCGCATCCTTTAGTTTTTTTTAGATATTCTGCCACAATTTTAGTTTTTTCTGATGGTTTATATCCACCTTCTCCTGTTTCTGGCATAATTTCACCTCCCTTCTTCATCAAAGAAACCTCTGGTTTCTTTGAACCCCCCGCTGAGCGGGGGCTAATCTTCCTTATAGGGTTGTTTTTGCGATCTTCACTCGGAACTTACGCAAAAACATATTCTAATCTTGTTTTAATAATCAGAGTATACTCGAACCTGTGTTACTCGGGTTCTTGCCAGCTTCGCCTCTAAGGCGAACATTTAACTTACCTTTATTGTAACACACGGTGGACTGTGCCGGAATCGAACCCCAAATAACGCTTACTTCCTCGCGAGGTCTACGTCCTCGCCTCGGAAGGGCGCGTATTCGGGGCAGGCCGGCGACGTCATGTTTAGCCCGTTAAACGGGCGATTAGTGGACCCGAGGGGATTCGAACCCCTTACCTCTGCAATGCGAATGCAGCGCTCTACCAAATGAGCTACGAGCCCGTTTTTACGGGCCGAAGACAGCAGTATACCGTTTACCTATATGCCCAGCATAAATTTTAAATTTTTAATTTTATATTCGAAATTCTAATATTAGACGATAGATAATAGATCAATTTTCTATTTTTCTACCTTCAACCCCTACCTTCTCCCGCCTCAGCGGGATCCCGCCAGCGGCGGTGATATTTTCTATCATCTATTGTCAATAAATTTTAGAGATTCCGGGGTCAAGTCGGGCATGGCACTATAAAAATTATGACCCCGTCGCATTTAATATTATACCAACAACCAAAGAAAAAGACATAAAAAAAGGGCGCCAATAATTCAGCGCCCAAACTCAACAGTTACGACAAAGAAACTTTTCTCGTTAATGTCAAAAACTAGCTTCTTCCTTAATTTTTAGGGGGCTTCGAAATAAGTAAGAACTCCAGTATTTTCAGCAGGTCCTGCACTATGAGAAGAAATAAACTTACCGCCACAGTCATAGGAACGATTTTTATAGCTAATAAACATGTCCTCATCCGGAGTTATGATAAACTTTCCACCAATATCTAAATAAATTTCTGCCATTTTCCCATCTTCAGAAACTTTTATCGCAGTAACTTTTTTAGGATTTATGCTTTCGGAAAAATTACTCATTCGCCCACGGAAATTCGGACCACCTTCGTTTGGCTTTGGATCGCTTGTTTCAATTATCTGACCATCTTTTTCAAACTTCCAATTGCCCCATATTCGAAGTTCGTATTCACTGCGATACATTGGTTTTTTCTTGCCCTTAACAAAGGTTTCATCATACTGATATTTTTTTCCGGCACGAAATACCATAAGTCTATCAACAATATAATAAAAATCGGTCAAATCACGTCCCACAAATTCTTGCAAATATTTTTCAAATTCTTTTGGAGTAATTTCTTTAACTTTCATATTCTTATTATGACTGGGTCATAATTCAATTGTCATTCCCGACTTGATCGGGAATCTATAAAAATAATTTACATTATTTATTTGTATAGATTCTAGCTTAAAGCTGGAATGACAAAGGTAAGTTATTTATGTCCCAGTCACATTCTTATTATACACCAACAAAAAACGGGCCTCTTATAAAGAGGCCCCAGATAAAAAAATTAGCTGTACTTGTGGCTGTTATCCAACCACCAATCCTTTGCCCATTCCACCATTTCCTGAAAACTCATGGCGTCGTGCTCCCACTTTTCAAAAGTGTTGTGAAATTTCTCCGAGCAATCGTCAAGAGCCTCGTTGTTGTCCCAGTCTCGACCCTGAACTCCTGCTTCCCGTGCCGCATTATCAAACTCTTTGTTCTCGTACCGATTGCCCATTCCGTTCTCCTTTTTTTTGGTCCAAGATTACGAATAATCTCAGATAGGAAAAGTCCAGCACGACAATGCTAATTTATAGTTAGCATTAAGTCAAGCCTGAGTCTTCAGTTTCTGACTGTAATGGAACATCTCAGTTGTCGTAGTTATTCGACATCTAAATTGTCGCAGTGGACGATTAAATGTTTGTTTTTTTAAATACAGACATAGATTTCGTAAAATGCTTTTTGGGGTTCATTACACCAACTCAATTAACCAACTAATCAGAAAAGAACATTGTCTATTCGTTGTAATTAGCACGACAATTGAGATGTTCAAAAATGCGACAATTGAGAAGTTCCATTACATCTTCAGTTTCTGACATAATTTCACCTCCCTTCCTCAAACTAAGAAACCTAACGGTTTCTTAGTTGCCCCGCCGCTACGGCGGGACTTATCTTCCCTTTATTGATACTTGCCGGATCTCCAACCGGAACTTTCCGGCAAGCAAATTCTAATCTTGCTCAAATAGTCTGAGAATACTCAAACCCGTTTACCAAACTAGTTACCAACTTCGCCTTTAAGGCGAACATTTAACTTACCTTTATTGTAACACTCTGTGGACCCACCGGGAATTGAACCCCAAATAACGCTTACTTCCTCGCGAGGTCTACGTCCTCGCCTCGGAAGGGCGCGTATTCGGGGCAGGCCGGCGACGTCATGTTTAGCCCGTTAAACGGGCGAATGGTGGACCCGAGGGGACTCGAACCCCTGATCTCCGCAACCTGCCCGCCGTAACTTGTGGACTCAGCCAGAATCGAACTGGCGACTCTGTCATGCGAAGACAGCGGTATACCACTTACCTATAAGCCCGTAAACTCTTAATATTATACCAACAACCAAAGAAAAAGACATAAAAAAAGGGCGCCAATAATTCAGCGCCCACCCCAAAGCTTACTTTATTCATTTGCTAGCAATCTTGCCAAAATAAAAATAAAGTTCAATCAGATAACTCAACAAATTAACTATGCACGTGTATAGTTAATTTGTAATTATTATTATTGATGTAAATTACTTGCTTTGCCATGAATATACGAATGAAGTTGACTGTTCACTGTTTGCCCTTCCGAAGCCAGGTACCAGACGGTACTTGGCGAAGGAGGGTCATCCTATCATCTTATTTTAGAAGACTATTGCCAACCCAATGGCAACCAGGAAAATCCCGGCTAAAATTCCTCCCAGTGTCGGAATCTTTATTCCGGCTACCGGTAATTGGATTTCGGTTGGAGTGGGAGGCGGTTTGGTCGGCTTAGGCGCAACCGTACCGGTAAGTTGTGGAGGACTAATTGTCGGGCTTGGCAAACCTGATTTTGTTACGGTAATTATTTTTCGGCATTCCTCCCTCGTCCGGTAATGATCCCCGGCGTCCAGTATTTCCAAACGGGCAGTAAACGTTCCAACTTTAGTATAGATATATTGCGCTTCTTGGATATGTAAAGAATTAAAATTACCCATATATTCCATTTTTTCGCCGTCCCCAAATGTAAATCGGTACCCTTTTATTTTTGTTGTATCGTATCCTTTGCCGGTAAATCTAACCGTTAAGGGAAGCGCTCCGGAATTGGGATTAGCAGTCAATAAGTCACAATAAGACCCTCCGGGAACAACGGTACCGGTTGGCAAAGGCGTTACAGTACCGGACGGTGTTACAGTCGGAGTGGAAGATGGCGGTGTCGGACTGGCAGTTGAAACAATAAAATTTAATTTACAACTCAAGACCGGTGTTATTCCGGCAAGAGGATCTGCTTGCGCCAAGGGTTTAGATTGGGGTGCAGAGGGTGTAATTGGTTTTGTTCCTAAACTTTTCAATTTATAACCTAAAATCATTGAAGCCGCTAACATTGTTAAAGTTATTACAGACACAATAATTGTTGATTTTTTGTTTTTCATTTAAAGCAAAAGCTATTTCCAAATTCCACCGGTTTTAATAAACGATAGAATTTCATAATTACCTTCAGTACTGATTTGATAATCATAACTCCAGCTGTTGTTCCAAGGACCAAGGGCTGTCGATCTGGCAAAAACCGTCCGCTGAATCACGCCGCTCTTAATTATTCTTATGGCGACGTCTTCCACTGTTCCGGAAAAGTTTACTGTTAAACTAACCGTGTCGCCGATTTTTACATTAGTTAAATCTCCTCCTCCTGATTTAACTCCTCTTAAAGAAGTACAAACTACCACACCCGGTGGAACCGGGGTTAATGTTTTGGTTGGTGTCGGCGACGGACCCCTTGTTGGGGTCGGTGTCCGTGTCGGTGTCGGAGTTCTGGTTGGCGTCGGGGTTGCGGTTTTGATCGGAGTGGCAAATGCTGTCGGAATTGCTGTCGGAGTGGCCGTTGGCCGGACAGTCACTGTCGGTGTCGGCGGAATAATAATAGTCGGTGTTGCTGTTGGAACCAAACCGCATCCGGGAATTAAATTTCTGTCAGATTTTTCAACCGAATCAAATTCATCTTTAGTTTGCCCCTCCAGAGTTTTTATTGACATTGTCAAATCAAGCTGAAAATAACAACCCCTGTCAGTCGGTACAATAACCTCTCCGGACGGCAGTGGATTTCCGGGCGTCCATTGTATTGCCGACTGATCAATCCAACCGCCGCTTCGTACTTCCTCGTCAGTCTGCGCAATATGTAAAAAACGTCTTTGAACTAATATCTTAGGGGTATCACTACAAATATTGCAGGTCATTCTATCGAACCGCCAGATAAATTTCGGATACTCCCACTTATAACTGAAAATTACATCATAACTGCCGCTGGCCGGAGTGAAATACAAAGAACTGTAACCACCGGTTTCGGAGGCCTTTTGTTCAAAGGAAAATTTACGTTCCTGAATTGAATAAAAAACCAATACAACTGAGAAAATAAGCAGTACCAATCCGGATATCAAAAGAAGCGGCCTTAATGGAAATGGTTTCTTTTTTGACGCGGGAGGAAGAGGAGGCAGAGGAATCGCGGAAGGAGTATCACTTTTCTCCGGAAGCATGAATATTTGAGCAGGTTGGTCGTCCATATTTAAATACTATAAGGTGAATCATGAATTACGAATCATGGTTTGTATATTATTATATTATAATTATTTGCTTAATGTTTATTATTCTTGATTCTTGATTCTTGATTCTTGATTCAAACCCTATCCTCCTGTTTTTTGGTAAAGCTGCCAGTCGCGGACATTAACTATTCCGTTTTTGTCAATATCAAAAAGCGGATTGCTGGTACCAAATTGCACTTCAAAATCCTTAAGTGTATATTTGAGTGCAACGGGAGTGGGGGTTAAAGTAATTGTTAAAATTTTTGTCGGAACTGCTGCTTTGGTCGGAGCTGCAGACACGGTTGCGGTAGCAGTTGCAGTTGCGGTCGGTGTTGTCGTATTTAAAATAGTTGCTTCGGGTGTCGCCTCATTGTCCGGTACCGGAACAATTGGCGGAGAAATATCTACCGGTTGTCTACTCTCCTCCTCCACCGGAGCCGGTTTAGTCAGAAAACTATGAATTGGAGCCGGTTTCTTTTCCTTTACCGATGTTTGCCCTTCGACCGGTAAAACTTGATAGTAATAAGGAGTTGAAGCCAGCAATGGTGACAATCTGATACGATGATTCAATGACGACAGTGCTTCAGATACCCGAAGCAATAAAGCGCTTTCATTGTTGCTTAGTCCATAAGCAATCATCATTTTACAGGCCTTGTTTGTTTGAAAAACAATTTCGACCGAATTATCAGACAAAATCGTTTCCTGAATATTTTCCGGCGTACAACTGCCGGCCGCGTTTGACACTAGACTGCGTACTTTGTCAAATCCAAAAACAACTCCTGACAACAACAATAGTAAGATTCCGAAAAGAATAATCTTTCCTCCAACTTTCTTTTTATTGCCTTCAATTTTCAAAGCCGTGGTAGGATTTAACGGAGGTACCGACCCGGGCAATTCTGTCGGAAATGATGGTTGTACGACTGGCGGAGGGGTTTGGGAAACAGCAGTCGGAACAACCACGGAAACTGGTGTTAGAGGAACTGTCGGGGAGATCGGTTGATCGTTTACCGCCGGCTCCTGGGAAACAACCGTCTGCATTGAATTATACGGGTTAACAGATGGGCTTTGACTGGTTACAAAAGAATTTACATCGTCACTCATAATCAAATCTCTACAAAGCAATTACCAAACCGGCAATTAATAATATAATCCCTGCTCCAATACTAAGATAGGTCGGAAAAGTAATTCCGCTGACCGGCGGTGTCGGAGTTACGGTTATCACTGGAGTAACCGTTGGTTGTGGTACCGGAGTTCCTGTTAACTGCGGTCCGGGAGTTGAAGTCGGTCCTCCAACCCCTCCGGTAAAAACATAACTGCCATTGGCCATTCTTGAACAAAGAACAATATCGTTTGATGACGAGTCAAGAATATTCGTATCAACAGTGGATGAAGTGCAAATAAAATTCAAGCTGGCAGTACCGGAGGCCTTCCCTTTGAGTTTTATTGTCGCCAACTTTCCTACTCCTGTTTTTGTTTCAAATTGTTCCGGAAAAAATCCGGCGATGTATAAATTTCCACCTGAAACATTATTCGCTCCATCCGTAAAAAAAGTGCCCTTGTCTACAGAAACAATTTCTAATATTTGCGGATCAAATGTCAACTTTACATCTGCTCCGGCAACCGCTTTCCCGGCCGTATCAATATTCAGATCGACACTAAATTCCGTTCCAATTGATTTACTGGAAGTGGCCGGATTTAAAGTAATAACCTGAGCAACAACCGAATTGGCAAAAGCAAATAAAAAGCTGACGCTGATTACTAAATAAACTATTAATTTATTACAAAATCTTGTTTTCATATATTAGTTAACTGATACTTTTAGTTTACCGCTTTTGAAAAAAATTTTCTTTCCGGTTCCGTTTTCTACAAAAACCGTTGTCGCTCCCTTGTCTTGTACCAGCAGTAAAATTTCACTTTCCGACTTAGACACTCCTTTAATTGTTAGTGATAAAACTTTCTCTTCGATACTTAATAGTTTGCCTAATCCTTTATCGTCTAAAAAGGTCCAAATCAGTTCTCCTGTTTTTCCCTTTTCTGTATTTACAACAACACTTGGTAAAAAATTTTCTGCCGGACTATTGACTACTTTTACCATTTCGGGATTAAATTTAAGAACAATATCAGCTCCCCCAATTAAAATTTTACCCGTTGATTTTAATACTAAGCTAACTTCTTTTGTTTCACTTTCTTTTAGAACAATTTCCTCCGGATAAAAAGAAATATTTAACAAAGAATCATTATTATTTTCCGCTTTATTAACTATAGCATTTTTGGTAACTGCTTTTCCAATAATAAATTTTTCTTTGTTATTAACAAAAATGACTATTTGAAAAATAATCAAAATTACCAGTAGCCAAATATACCAATCTTGGTATTTAAAATTTTTCATTCTTTTTCTATTATGGACAACTAAAAAAACAAGTCAACCCCCGTGTTCTCTTTAAAACCATTTTATTAATTTTTCAGACACATTTAATCTCAATCTTTAACTTCGTCTTACACTTTGTTCAATTTTTAATTTTAAATTTTTAATCAAAACTGAATATCCGAATTATCAATTTTAAAATTTATAATTTAAAATTAAGCCTTGATTGTTCACTGTCATCTTGTCATCCTGTCATCCTATGATCCTATTCTTCTTCATACCTTGTCTCTAAGGTATTACGAAGCAGGATTAAATCATGAACGTTCACTTCTCCATCAAGATTAAGATCAGCAACTTCCAAGTCACCTTGATTGGTACTTCCCAACCGATTTCTAACTAAAACAAAATCAACACTGTTAACAACTCCATCTTGCCGTCTGTTGTCGTTCGGATTAGGCAAATCACCTGCTTCCAAATAAACCTTAGTAAAATCAAGGTAATTTTCGTTGTCATTAACTGTTAAATAGTGGTTACCAAGACATCTTTCGGTTTCATAGGTTATACAAAACCGGCGGGAAAGATGTTTAGGACCTTTGACAAAAAACATAAGATCGTTTCCCGGTTGTATCGTCCTAAAACCGGCTCTGCCGGAATAAATTCCACTTCCTGTTGCCGTCAGAGTTGTTTCTGTTGTTTCATTTTCGCCACCAGCCTTTGACAATTTAACTTTTACTACCTGGTTCGATCGTGTAGCGCCAATTCCTTGAAATTTAACGCTAAAGTTTATCCAGATTCTTGGAGTTGAAGTTGGAGTCGGTAATAGTGTTGGAGTTGGAGTTATTGTTGGAGAGGGAGACGGAGTAACAGTTGGCATCGGTAAAATTACAGGCGTAGGTGTAGTTGTCAGGGTCGGGGAAGGCAGCGGAGTTTGGTTTTCCGTAATCTCATAAGAACCATTTTGCCCTACGGTTAATGTCAAAACAACATCATTTCCGGTTCCCTCTCCCACCAGTTGTGTGTTGGTAACATCAATATTAACAATTCCCGGACCGGTTTGACTACATCTTAAAATCATTCTTCCAAATGTAATTGCAGTACTGCTTCCTAAATTCGAACCGGAATTTGCGGCAGTTAATCTGGCACTGCCATTATTATTTCCTAATAACTCGGAATTATTTTCCGTAATATTATAAGGAAACAAATCATTGGGAAAAAATGATACTAATTGCAGTTTTGTTTGATCAAAATTCAATCTTATATCAGAAAAACTGATTTTTTTCTGCTCCGGATTATTAATCACAATATCAACTGGAAAAGTTGAGCCAACAATAAAACTACCGGTACTTGGAACAAGTGAAATTGACGCATTTCCAAAAGTAGATTTTTTTATCAATACTTGCCTTTGTGGCATAAACGATGAAACCAGAACAATAACAAATAGCTCAAAAATTATTATTATTAGGTTAAGATTATTCTTATCTTTTTTTTTCATAAAATCTTAAGTTACTGACACGGTTTTTCCTCTCTTTTTAACCGGCAAACTGCCCCGGTTCCACTGCCGTCACTTTTGTAGCGTGATGGATCGACATTATATTCTGAATAAACACAATTACCTCCCGAAGATGGCGCTTTTAAAATTATTTTATATCCAACAACCGGAGTCGGCTGACAACCGAGAATCGGAGTTGGAGTTAAGGTTGGGGTTGCAAAAGGTGTGGGAGTTTGTGTTGGAATCGGCGTTTGGGTTAAAGTCGGGGTTGGAGTCGGAGTTGGTGTTTGAGTTAATGTCGGAGTTAAAGTGGGATTTCCTCCCCCAACAGCTAAAACTGCTCTTGATGCATTCAGTCTGCCTACGCCAATAAATTGGTCCGGCGCAACCGAAAAAACATCGGAATTGTCTTTTAGAAGTACTTTTATTTGGTCCGGTGTTAAATTGGGATTTATTGCCAACATCAATGCCACTACCCCGGAAACATGTGGAGCCGCCATTGAAGTACCTTGTTGCAAAACATATTTTAGATTATCAGGATTACGATCTTGATCATAATCAGCGGATTGCAGAGCAGTTGAAAGAATACAGTTGTTATTCGTACACTGTCGATCCGAAACACCGTAATCAGCACTTCCGCCAGGGGCAGCCAAATCGACCTTAGGTCCAAAATTGGAATAGTAAGAACGAGTATCGTTTGGAGCAGTAGCAGCGACGGTTATTACCCCGTCACAATTGGCGGGGGTAAAGTTTGCCACATCACCATTACTGTTCCCGGCTGCAGTTACTATAGTTACGCCTCTTTGCCTGGCTAAACTAAAAACTGATTGGTAAGTACTTGGGCAACTGCCGAAACCTCCCAAGCTAAGATTAATTACTTTCGCCCCTTGACTAATCGCATATGCAATCCCATTGACGATATCATCATCCGATCCTTCACCGTTTCTGTTTAAAACTCTTATTGCCATTAATGTTACGTTCCAGTTAATCCCGGCTATTCCAATACTGTTGTTAGTCACTGCTCCGATTGTTCCGGCAACATGGGTACTGTGTCCGAACTCGTCCATTGGATTTCCGTCCTCGCTCTTGGGAATATCACAAGAATAAGTACCCCACTGCTCACATGTAACAAAATCATAACCGGCCGCAAATACTCTTCCGGAAAAATCTTCATGAAGAGCGTCAACTCCGGTATCAACTACAGCAACAATCACGTTGTTATTTCCGGTAGTAATGTCCCAAGCGCCGGAAAGTTGAATTTTCTGCAATCCCCACATTGAGGCATAATTTTCATCATTTGCCGCTAACGCTGCTTTGCGAATACGGTTTAATTCCACTCTTTCTACTGTTTCCAATTTCTTAAATTCAGACACAACTTCTCCAATATTTTTTCTGCCGTCAGTTTTATAGAGTTGATATAGAGATAAAGTATCTGACTCCACGCCTAAAACTTTACTATCGAAATTAAGACCTAAGACTTTTTTATCGAAAAGTTTCCTCGATTTAATGACTCCGATTTTTTTTTCAATATTTTGGATTTCTTGAAGTTTCTTCTCCGGTGTTTTTTGTCCGGAAACCAAAGATCCTAAATCTTCAAAAGTGTTTTTTGTCCGGCCAAAAAAACTTTTCTTTTGAACCTTCCTTTGTTCAACTTCGGTATTTATATCATCCGGTGATTGTTTCATTTTATACTTGACAATTATTTCGTCGGGAACATAAGAAGATGCGCTGTTTTTAATTCCTTCAACGGCTTGTATGTTGCTGGTTGCTAAGATAACAAACAAACAAAAAATAGGCAGTACTTTAAAATATATCTCAATTTTTTTCATGAAAATTTTAATTTATTGTCCACAGCCAAAACATAAGTCGGGAAATGTTAATGGTTGATACAAATCAATAATTATACTCCCGGAGGGTGTCCCTTCCTCCTGGGCGAATCGGTTAATAAGCACTGACAACCAACGATTTCTCCGCCAATATTCAAAATCTATTCCATCAACTTTACCGTCGTTATTGAAATCAGCATTTTTTACAGTCGGTTGATTAAAAAATTCACTTTTCCAAATATTTAAATCAAGATTGTCAATCAAACTGTCACAATTGGCATTGCCCATTTGCTTTGCCGGTTTCTCAACCGGACAACTTATAAGTGCCGGTGTTGTTGTCGGAGACAAAAGCGGGGTTATCGGGGGTGTTTCCGTTTGTGCTAGCAAACGATCAGAAATATTATTATAACTAACTGTTTTTGCCGCAAAAACACGTTTTCCCAATAAAAAGACAACTATAAAAAAAACAAAAAGGATAAAATATGATTTTCTATTTCTATTCACGTTTGCCATTCCGGCTACCAAGCCGGAATCTATAAAAAAAATCTCAAATTATTAATCTCAAATTTCCCTTTCCTTTGATTTCACAATCATCTTTCTTCATTTATTCTTGATTCAAATTATTATTTAAAAAGTCCGGGGATTTTTAATATATCCACTCCGACCACTTTTAATATCAGCAGTGAAAGAATTATAAAAAGAATTCCGGCAATCGCACTGGTTATCAGTTCCACTCCCGCCTGTACTTTTTTCGCATCACCTCTGGCAGTGGTAATCATGAACGCACCATAAGCCATTAGAAAAAAGGCCACACCAACTGCAACATAAATTAACCGAGCCAAAATCCAGGCGGTAAAATCATTAATATTCGGAAAGGGAATACAACCGATTGAGGTTATTATTCCTCCCCCTGAATTGCAGTAAACCGACGCATTCGGAGTAGGGGTAGCTGTTAAAGTCGGAAAGGCCACGCGCTGACATGTTCCCGAAACACATCGGGTGCAACCGTCGGTATTGTGCCGGCAAGGATCCGGAAAACCGACAGTACACAAAGATCCGCACGAACGGGGTTGCGTCGGAGGCGTAGGATATCCCGATATCTCAGCACAAGCACATCTTAATGTACAATTTTGTTCACAATATTTCAAAACAGTATGCGGAGAGGGTTGAACATCATAAGAATATGAAACTCCGCAGGAAACAACATCGGTATACATAAGGTCCGAAGTAGTTTCTTTATAAACATCATCACGATAAATTTTATAGGAATTTGCGCCGGGTGACACGTTCCAAAAAATTGAGACTCTGTTTGGTGTCCCGCAAAAACAGGAAGTTGAAGGACAAATTGGATTTCCGGGAATTGGAGTCTGGGTTGGCAAATTTGTGGGAAGCGGTATTGTCGGTGTCGGTGTCATTCCTTTGCCGGTAACCGTAAACATACCCAAAAAATATCGCCGTTTTTGAAAATCATTTCGCCCGTCAGTGTTTCTTAAAACAAAACGTTTGTTCTCTCCGTTCGGATCAACAAATCCAGCGTAAACATTGTAGCTGACAACCGAAGTATCCAAATCCCCTCCTAAAATTATCGGTATATTAAATAAAACCTGTTTGTCAATTTCAAATGAGCGTCGCGCTCCCGGCAACCACTGACTGGTTTGCATATCAAAAGGTACGGCATAAGTATAAGTCGGGCCGCCACCACCCGTTTTTTCGAAATCTAAAAACAGCTTATACGAAGAAGCCCGCCAATTCAGTCCCTGTTTTAGCGGTGCTAAAAAAGTGGCTGAGCCGGTATTTTGAAATCTGAAGTTAATAGTAAAAGGCTGTCCGACACTGACGGTCGCCTGGTTGGGGGAATAGCTTAAAATACTAATCTGTGCCCCCATGTGATCGGCAACAATATATCTATTTGTATTTAAAACCGTACTGTTTGTACAAACAAGGTCTTGTTTGTACATACAATAATAACTGATCCGTTCTTGCTCCACCGAATTTTGGTAAGCACCGGCGTATCCTCCCGGACAATTTGGAGGCGTAAAGCTATTTACCGGTCCGCCACAAAGACTGCTGGCCGCCCAAGGTTCCTGTGAATTTTTTGTCTGGGGAGCTGCCCACTGAAAAAAACCATTCGTTCCGCAACCACCCATCTGCCAATGGCCAATACCAGCGCTTTTATACATCATTTTCATCCCATATTTACTTAAAAGAGTATTGGTACCGCTAAAACCGCATTCCGGATGAGAACAGGAACCTTGAATAAACATCATTGGTATGTTTGGAAAAGATTCTTCATAAATATCCACCACGCTCATTACTCCATTGGTAAAATTTCTTCCCAAACAAGAATAATCAGGGGGGTTGAGATTACATCCGGCCGCGCTTAACCACGGAACCAAATCGGAATCCGGGAGCCAAAGCTCTGCCCCTCCCCATTGTCCGCCAACTGCCGGTTCAATAAATTCAATTGAAGAAACGATCCCGGAACTTTCAAATTCATTATTAAGTTTGGTTAAAAAATTTCTTAAGTATTGTTGATATACAGGATTCCAGTTGACCGGATATGTTTTACTGCCGCCGGCAAAAACTACTTTTGGAATATTAAGCCAAGGAGGAAAAACTTGATGGGAACCGACGTCTTCCGCTAAATATATTTCAAAATGGAGATATTTTTTCTTTCCCGCCCTGATTTGGCCAATAAGCGCATTTACTGCACCACGGTCAAGAGAACTGGGTCCGCTGGGTTGTAAATCCCCCCAAAAAACTATTACTCCTCCGCCTTTAACATAATCAGCACCGATCGCGTCGTCAGAATGGCATTGGAAAAGCCCCTGTCCCGGATTGTCGTAAACCGGTTGTAACCGGGCAAAGCTTAAGCAGAAAAAACCGCTTCCGAAAAAAAAAAGAAGCAAAAATAAAAAGGCAAAAATAGTCTTTTGTCTATAATTTTTTTTAGGTCTCATTATTGTCAATTTTAGTATCCAATATCTACAAATATAGTATTGAATTATTAACCGAAGGTCAAGCGCATAATGTTTAATTTGAATCAAGAATCATGAATCCCTCCTTCGTCCCGATGAACATCGGGGCTACGGCGGGCAAGCAAGAAGCAAGAATAAAGAAGCGTGAGAGATTAATAATTGGTAATAAATGATTAATGGTTGGTAATTTTTACTCGTCACTAATTACCAGTCGCTAATCACAAATAATTCATGATTCATGATTCATGCTTCATGATTCATGATTCATGATTCATGATTCATAATTCATGCTTCATGATTCAATATAAATAAAAATATATTATTTTAAAAAGGCCATCGGATCCTGGATTTTTCCGTTAAGTCTGATTTCAAAATGACAATGAGGTCCGGTACTTCTCCCGGTTGACCCCATAAGACCAATCGTGTCGCCTCTTTTAACGGTCTGTCCGGCAACAACATGAACTTTTGACATATGTCCATAAACAGTGATGTAACCATTACCGTGATCAACCACCACCCTGTTTCCATAGCCGGAATTATCCGGCCATCCGGCAGCAGTGACTGTTCCGGCGTCAGCCGCCAATATCGGTGTTCCAACAGCGTTGGCAATATCAATTGCCTTGTGGTACCACTTAAATCCTTGAGAAATAATTCCCGAAGTCGGCCAAACAAATACTCCTGATGCAACAACTGTTCCGGCATTGGGTGTCTTTTGTACAATATAACTGCTTGGAGACCATTGCTGGATTTTCGGCATTACGCCATCAGGAACAATTATTATCTGACCAACAGCTAATGCGAAAGTTTCATCGTTGATAAAAGTATTAAACGGATAGTCAACTACACCTTGCGCGTCAGAATTATAATATTTTGCTACCGAATAAACAGTATCGCCCTTTTTTACTTTATGAACTACTCCGGACACCGGCGGTACTTTTATCACCTGTCCGGATTTAATCGAAGTTATTGATTCCAAATCATTTACCCACCTGATGGTATCAATAGAAACACCAAACTTTTGCGCAATCCCGGAAATAGTATCACCTTCTTCCACTTTATATTCCAAAATTTCCGACCGCGGTTTATCGGAAATATTTGTCTGGATTTCGCTTTGGGCCTCGGTTGCCGACGACAAAACAGCAGAAGGAGGTGGAGTTTGTGCAAAAGTATTTCCTGACGGTAGAGAATTTGCAATTACCGGAGCTAGTATTATTCCCAATACCACAATTCCTCCCATTCCGGAATGAATAAACGGAGCAGCAAATTTACCCCTTCCTTGATATAGTTTCTCCGCTGCCTTACTTTTCCCAATTTCAAAACGTCTTATTGATGAATAAAGCCGTAAAAAAAAGAATTGATACCACCCGGCCAAAAACTGCTTAAATTCTTTTAAGATTGATTTCATCTCGCTTTGATATTTTATAACTTTTCTCAAGTTTTGTATGTAGTTTTCCAACTTATCACAAAATGAGTATTAAAGTCAAAAATAAGAACTGAAGTATATCAAAAGGATCAACCAAATCCGAAATTCGAAATCAGTTCGGAAAACTCAGATATTACTCAGAACATCAGAAAAATCTGATAATCAGAATATTGGATAAATCAGAATTCCGGTTTTCTGACAATCTGATTCTCTGGCATTCTATCTTTCTGAGTATTCCGACCAAGTCAGACTTGGTTCCGACCGAGCTAAGCTCGGTTCCGAGTTTTCTGAACCAATTTTCAATATTTGAATTTAATTAGAAGAAATATATTTACCCTTTGGTCAGCATCTCCAAAAACTCTTCATTGTTCTTAGTTTTTTTCAAGCGGTTGATAAACATCTCCGTTCTTTCGTCCGGATTCATAATATCAACAATACGGCGCATGGTCATAACTTTATCGAAAATCTTTTTATCATAAAGTCTTTCTTCACCTCTGGTTCCTGATCTTTGGATATCAAAAGCAGGGAAAACTCTTCTTTCTGCCAGTTTTCTCTCCAAATGCAATTCCATATTGCCGGTCCCTTTAAATTCTTCATAAATAAGATCGTCCATTCGCGAACCGGTATCTATCAAACAGGTTCCGATTATAGTTAAACTTCCGCCATTATCAATATTCCGGGCAGCGCCAAAAAAATGTTTGGCGGGGAATAAAGCAGCGGGGTCAAATCCGCCGGAAAGCGTTCTTCCGGAAGTCGGCATCGCCAAATTATAAGCTCTGGCCAACCTGGTTACAGAATCAAGAATTATTACCACATCTTTTCCCTGCTCAACCAGTCTCTTTGCCCGCTCAAGCGCCATCTCGGCAATGTGAGTCTGATCTTCTGCCGCTTCGTCAAAATTTGATGAATAAACTTCTCCTTTTCCCTCCGTTACATCACGAACGTGCATATTTATATCTGTTACTTCTTCCGGTCTTTCACCAATTAATACGCCCATTAAGTGCACTTGCGAATAATTTTTTGCCACTGCGGTTGCGATATCTTTCAGCAACCATGTTTTGCCTGCTTTTGGCGGAGAAACAATTAATCCTCTTTGTCCTTTACCGATTGGACAAACTAAATCAATCATTCTCGTTGTCAGAATATCCGAATCGGTTTCCAGCTTAATTTGCTCATTGGGAAATATCGGTGTCAATTGGTCAAACTGCAGCCTAACGCCGATTTTTTCTATCAGGTCACCATTGACTTTCTCTACTTTCAATAGTCCCCAATATCTTTCATTCTCTTTCGGTCGTCTTGCTTGTCCGGCAATTACGTCACCCGGACGAAGCTGAAACCGGCGAATCTGCGATGAAGAAATATAGATATCGTGGTTGGAAGGCATTTTTTCCGGACGTAAATATCCATGTCCGTTTGGACTCAAATCTAAAACTCCTTCAACGCTTTCAGTTGGCAGTCCGGCATCAGGAATCAAGCGATCGTCTACAAATCCGTTAAATCCCCCGGGCGGATAATTAATATTTTTTCTTACGGAAGAATTGTAGCTCTCGGATTTTATATTTTGCTCAACCGGTGTAAGAAATGGCGCAGTCTGATTTATAGTATCTTTAACCTCTTGATTAGAAGGTTTTTCCATGTCAGGAGTGCCTAATATATCTTCAACAGTAATTGGAGTATCGGCAATTACCTTTGTGGTAGTTGCATCAGTTTGTTTAATAATGGGCATATAAATAAATTAAAGTTATAAAATAATAAATAATAAAATGAATAGTCAGATAAAAACTATTTATAAAATAAATATTTTAAATCAAAATATAGATTCCAAGCTCCAGTCGGGAATGAAAGAATAAATTATATCCCAGCTATAAATTTACAATATAACCTGAAGTCAACATCAAAATAAAAAATATTCTCTTCTTTCAATTAAGGGGTCATTTAACTAAATTAAATAATCAAGGAAGTTTTATACCAACTATTATTACAAAATCAAAGCACGGTGGTATAAACTAAATCTAGTACGATTAAAACACCTTTCTTTCTTTTTTGTCAAGAGTCGATAAAATTCCTTTTTGTCCTCCAAAAAAGGAAAAACTGCTAACCCTTTATTTTTTTCAAACCCAAAGAGAAAGAGTGCTTGGTCTGGGTACGTTAAATGCCTTTGTCTCGAGAGGAAGGGGGCAAGCCTGCCCAACTTGCCACCCTCCATTCTCGCTACAAATTCCAAATAAGCATAACGTACCTTGGCTTGATCGTCCGAGGCCCCGATGAACATCGGGACGAAAGAGATCCCAACATTTACGGGGTATTTGTCCAAAATTTAATAAATATTTAAAAATGCAAAACCAAAACTTATCCGTTAAAACTTTTCTTATTCTATCAATTTGTCCTATTTCCTTTGGTCTTCTTTATACCTAAAAAAGTTTTAAAAAAATCTTTTTTCTTTTTGGGAAACAATATTGCCCTATGTTAGGCCAATAAGTATTGAATAATTTCCTTATAATTTGCGGAATTTAGCCTCCCCAGCCATCTTGACAATGCTTTTTTTTAATGTTACTTTTTTTACTAGGAATTTTGTTTCCTGTCCGAACTAATTCCTAAACCTTTGAGGCATTACTATTCGTAAGCTTCACGTTCAAAACAAGACTTATCGGTAGTAATGCTTCTTTTTTGGAAAAAATCTGTTTTTCCTGACTGTTCACTGTTTCCTACTTGCCCATCCGAAGTCGAGTCTAACTCGACGAAGGAGGGTTATCCTGTTTCCTGAAATTCAGTTCCCCATTTTCATTACAATTGGGTTTCCTCCAAGTCTGGATAAAATTTCAATTTGCCTTTTCCCGACTTCCCTTATTTCCTTTACCCCGGCAATCCAAGTCGCACTTGGCGAAGTGGGGCTAATCTCCTTGCTTCCGAAAATTCTTTTTATTAAACTTTTTTTCTTCATTAGCAATAATATAACACACTTTGTCAATACCTTCAACCCCATAACTATTTTTTTCACGAAATATCACTTCCTATAATATTTCATTTGTACAAAATAGCTTCAAATAAACATCTTTTAAACAAAATAAAAGAATTGTGGATAACTTCTGATAACCTTTCTTTTCCCAAATTTTTTTGCTTGCCCGCCGTAACCGAGTCAGACTCGGAGGAGGCGGGTCCTTCTGCTCCCTTCCCCTCTTTCCGCCCAAAAAAAACTGCGGGTATGATCCCGCAGTAATTTAAAAAATTAAAGGCGCCGTTAAACGACGCCTCATTGTGTTACTTTCTATATGTTACCCAAAGCCCGGCTGCAATCGGGAATACTAATATCGTCCTAAAAACAACTTTTCCTTTCCCCGTCTCTTATCCTTCCGAATCCTTCCCAACCTTCCCAAATCTCCCTTCTTTCCCTTATTCCCCTTTTTTCCTCGCCTCGCTCCACGAGCGAAGCGGGCCTAATTACCCTTCGATTTCCCCACTGCTTCCGAAAGATTTTTTATTGACGTAGAAGATAAAATATTTGAAAATCCTAATTTTTTTGCTTCTTTTATTCTTTTTTCCTCGCCATTGACCCTTCTGACCTCACCCAAAAGTCCCACCTCACCAAAAGCAACCGTTTTAGGGACAATAGGTAAATTTTTGAAGCTGGAGATTATTGCCAAACAAATTCCCAAGTCTCCTGCCGGCTCACTCACCTTAAAACCACCGCCTGTTTTAATAAAAATATCCTGGTCGTAAAGAGGAATATGAAGATTCTTTTGCAGTACTGCCGTTAATAAAGATACCCGATTGTAATCAACACCGGAAACTACCCGTCTGGGAATCGCCAGCGAGCTTTTGGTTACCAATGCTTGAATTTCCAATAACATCGGCCTTGTCCCTTCCATCGCACAAATAACTATACTCCCTACCTCACCTTTACCCCGCGAAGCCGATTCTGAATCGGCGAAGTGGGGCCTCTCCCCCAAAAATATCTCTGACGGGTTTTTAACTTCCTCCATCCCTTTTTCACTCATCCGAAAAACCCCAACCTCGTCTGTTGGTCCAAATCTATTTTTTAAACCCCTAAGTAGTCTTAGTTCGGTATATCTCTCTCCTTCAAGGAAAAGCACTGCATCAACCATATGTGAAAGCATCATCGGCCCGGCAATTTCACCATCCTTATTTATTTGTCCGATCAATACTATCGCGATTCCCAGTATTTTGGCAAGTTCAATTAATTTTTGTGTGCAGCCTTTCACCTGTGAAACCGAACCGACCGCACCATCAAAATCTTCCGACCAAAGTGTTTGTACAGAATCAACTATCAGCAGTTCGATATTGACACCTTTCTTTCCAATCTCCTGAGTCACTTCAATTATTATCTCTACATTAGTCTCCGCTAAAATCACCAGATTCTCCCCGGAAATTCCCAGTCTGGCTGCTCTTTGTTTTATCTGCTGCGGACTTTCCTCCCCGCTTACATACAATATTGTTCTTTCTCCCTCCTCTCCCGTCTTTCCCGACTCCCCCCCATCTCCCAAACTTAAAAGCAAAGTACTCTTTCCAATTCCCGGCTCTCCCGCAAGCAAAACTACCTCTCCGGGAACAAAACCACCGCCTAAAACCCGGTCCAATTCACCAATTCCCGAAGAAAACCTCTCAAATTTATTCGTCGTTATTTCCGACAGTTTTATTGGTCTGTTTTCCCCCAATTCCCTCAAATTACCTCGCTTCGCTTCGCGGTCGAAGCGGGACTTCTTTCCCTTATTGCCCTTCTCTTCCCTAAACTCTTTCATCGATCCCCATTCTCCGCAACTGGGACATTTTCCGTACCATTGAACTGATTCATACCCGCAGGAATTACAAACAAATTTTACTGAAGTTTTATTTTTATTCATTAATCAATTATACCCTACACTTCTTCCCCCCCGCCCGCCACGCAACCCGCCCGCCAGTGCCAGGCGTTGGCAGGCGGGGCCAAGCTTGCGAAGGCGTTGCGGGCAGGCCTACTTTCCCTTAATTTCCCTTATCGTTCCCATAAACAAAACTTCCCCGCTGGAACTATCCTCAATCGCAAAAAAGAAAGGTTTGTTTACTTCCATATAAAAAGGCTGTTTCTCTTTTGGATTAAACGAAGTCTTACCAATTCCAACCGCTGTAACCGCCGCCGCTTCGGTTCCTTCTTCGTTAACATCCACATAGGTTTTATGGACAACCTCGCTGATAAATAAATCCGGGGCGATTTTAGAAAGATCCGCCTTGCCGGAAAAAGCAATTTCCATCCCCAAATTTTTTAATTCCTTGTTTAAATTCTTTTTATATTCAACCTTAAATTTCGGTAAAACCACCGTCCCTTCTTGCTTGCCCGCCGTAGCCAAGTCTGACTTGGCCGTAGCCGAGTCAGACTCGGCGAAGGAGGGTCCCCCTAATCCCTCCGCCCAAACCTTCCAGTTCTCGTAACTTAATTTTCCCAAGAACTCATTTAATGTTTTTTTAGGCAAAAAAACCAACATTCTTAATTTTTTATTCGCTCCGTAAGGAAGAGAAACTGCCTGAAAATCATCGTTTTCCAAATACGAAAAATCTTTTCTGGTTTGTTCCATTGCCAAAACTGTATTTTTTGGGAAAGATAAAGGCGCCGGCTCATTACCAGAATATTCAAATACATTGAATTGTATATCTTTAGTTAATTTTTTATCAAACTCATACGTCCAGCTTCATTTAAAATAAATCGCGTTAATTATATACATTACCATATAGCCGGGAATAGGCGGTTGCAAAATCGTCGGTATTTTTCCTTTTGTTTTTTCGTTTACCCAGGCGTTAATAATATCGGAGGACTTATTATCGTTAAAATCAATGTTTTTAACTTCAGCTTGAAAAAACCGGCTGTTTATTTTAAGAAAATCGGGATTAAAAACTTCGCCCTTTCTTGCCCAAATGGAATTGGCGATATTTATTTCTACTTTTGGATCCGGATTTTTCAAAATACCGAGTAAGTCCAAGCTCATTTTATTTACCTCGTCTATTGAAATCCCCTGATACTGTAGCGTTTTCTCCATCGCCGTTTTTGTTCCTTTGTCAGCACCGTTATAAACCATTGACAAGGCTAGGGCGATACTGGAAGGAGAAATAAAAACATTTCCTTTTTCCGTTTTTTGCAGTTCATTTAATATATTGAGACCGAATTTATTGTGAGCTGAAGACAAAACGTTTTTTTCGGCCGGCAATGTCGTAATCGGCTCTTCCGTGGGAAGAGGATAAACCGGCGGTTTTACCACTTTTGAAGAAGGTTTTAAAGTTTGAAGAACCGCATAAAACACCCCCGCTAAACACAAAAACAAAAATGATAAAAATACCACCTTCCAAACCAAGCTCAATTTCTTTGGTTGGGTTACCTTACTTACCAGAATTTCCAAAGGCTTTTCTATTGGATCTAAAATCCCACCCGTCATATATCTATAATAACACTATCAATCCTTTTTTACCCGCCGAAGCCCGCCGATTTGGCGGAGCGAAGGAGGGTTTTCTCTCTTTCCCTTATTACCCTTATTTCCCTTCTCCTCTTTGAATTCCTTCATCATATTCTCTTAGGAAAAACATAAGATTAATTTCCATCTCTTTAACGTAAATATCACTTCTTCCAATTAAATATCGCCTTATAGCTTTCAAAAGCCGAATATAAATCAATCTTTGAAGAAATTTCAAAAGGAGAATGCATTGACAAAATCGGCACGCCGATATCAATAACGTCCATATTATACCTGGCTAAAAACATGGCGACCGTTCCTCCTCCGCCTAAATCTATTTTTCCCAATCCGCCGGTCTGCCATAAAATATCATTTTTGTTAAATATTTTTCTTATTTCTGCTAAATACTCTGCTGAAGCCTCGCTGGTATCGGATTTCCCTCTGCGGCCGGTATATTTCTCTATGGCCACACCGGCACCCAGTCTGGCACAATTCTTCGAGTCGAAAACATCCCCGTAATCCGGGTCAAAAGCAACCGTAACATCAGCAGAAACCGCTTTTGAAGAAGAAAGGGAGTCGCGAAGAATATTTTCATCATGCTTTCCGTCTTCCATAAAAATCATTTCCGAAATAAAGTCAGGAATGAAATTTGACAAAGCGCCGGTATTTGATTCACTGCCGGTTTCCTCTTTATCAACTAAAACCAGTACCATGGGATATTCCTGCTCATTTATTCCCAAAAATGCCTGTAATGCACCGTATGCGCAAATCCGGTCATCCTGTCCGTAACCGCCAACCATAGAGCAGTCAAATCCCAAGTCCCTTGCCCTCCCTGCCGGTACAATCTCCAAATCCGCCGATACCAAATCTTCCTCAGTTATACCGTATTCCTCATTAATAAGTTTTAGAATTCCCATCTTTACCATATCTTTCCCTTCGTCAACTTTGAACTTTGCACTTTGAACTTTGAACTTTGTCGGCTTCGAGCCGACAACGACGTTCATCTCTTCTCCCTCGACCGCTTCGCTTAATTTTTTCTCCATTTGTTTTTGTGACAAATGAGGAAGCAAATCAGTGATCGTAAAAACCGGATCGGTTTCTTTCTCGCCGATATTTAACGTTATTTTTTTACCGTTTTCTAAAACAATTACCCCATGAAGTGCAAGCGGGATTGCCGGCCATTGGTATTTTTTAATACCGCCGTAATATTGGGTTTTAAACCAGGCGATTTTTTCCGCTTCATAAAGGGGCATTGGTTTTAAATCAATTCTCGGGCAGTCAATGTGCGCCAGTATCATTCGGAGCCCTTCTTTAACGGGCCTTTTTCCAAAACTCCCCAGAATAATACTTTTCCCCCGGTTAATACGGTACACCCTTCTTCCCCCTCTTTTCCCTTCTTTACCCGCCGAAGCTTTAGCGAAGGAGGGTTTCCCTTCTAAATCTTTATATCCTTCCGCCCTCGCTTTCTTTTCCACCCAATCCACTACTTCCCTTTCGGTTTTGCATTCGGAAATAAAATCTTTATAACCTTTGGCAAATTCAAAGGCACTATTAATTCTTTTTCCCTTCCAAACTTCAAATCCATACTGTTTTTCAAAAGTTAACGGATTTTTCATTGTAAGTATTATATCACTGATATCCTAACTTATTTCTCCGCTGAAACCTTCCCGTGGTGCTTTCGGACAAGTATCGGAAGTCTTTTTAAATGAAAGATAAAATTGTACTTTTCCTTCACTATCCCGGATAAAATTTCTTTCACCGACCAGCTTAACCAGCGGGTCCAGCACTTTTTGCTCCACCCAACTTTTTCTCCAAAAAACATTCCCAGTTCATTTATCATTTTTTTATACTCCTTATACTCCGGATTACAAGTTTATAATACCTAACGTAGCCGAGTCTGACTCGGCGGAGTGGTATAAAAAAAAGCCCGGAGATTCTCCGGGCAGTTAATAATTAATCCGATTATATCACAAGCCAAAAATATCCTCAGCTTGGACATACTGTCATTGCGAGTCCGGCTCAGCCGGACTCGCAATGACAAACTCGTATCTGTGTATCTAAGTAGTTATCTTTACTTTTTTGTCCAAGTATCCAGGAGCAATTTTCCGCTATCTGCCACGACTACTCTTACTTTTGCGTCACCTAAAAGGGAACAGCTAAACAGTTCCCCTCTTCTTAAGGTTAAGCGGCAACTTATTTTTCGCCAAATAAATACAAGCTCCCATTGTGATATTGGGACGCGGTCTTCCTCCTCGTAAATTCCTGGAATAACTTCCAATTCTCCCATCGCCTTATTATCCCATTCAATGCGCAAACCCAACGTCACTACGGAAGGCATTCTTTTCTCCCTTCAAAAAATTGTTCAAAAAACCAATGTAATTTGAAACTTTCAAATAATACCAAACCAGGTTAATAAAATCAACTTTATAAGCCGGTTTAAAGTGTTGAGTCATCACACCCCATGGGTGATATAGGCCTGCCTGCCGGTAGGCAGATAGACACCGGTTATTATTTAATTCTCAATTTGCGGTGCCCTTCCGAATCTTTAGTTAATGAGGAATAATTGGATAATTGGATAATTGGGGAATTGGGGAATTTGATAATTTTTATTTGTATCCGATTGGTTTCTGACTTAAAACAAGCCCCAGAGAGATTCTTCTGTTTTTCTTATCAACGGATTCGATGTAAACATCAACATTGTCGCCTTCGTTTATTGAAAGCTCGGGCGGAATTTTGGAAATATGAATTAATCCCTCAATTCCCAATTCCAGTTGTACCAACGCCCCAAAAGAAGTAAGTCTGACTACTTTACCGACAGATTTCATATCCAAAGGATACTTTTCGTCTAGATTCAACCACGGGTCCAGCAGCAACTGCTTGATGGAAAATTGCACACGGTTGTTATCCAAATTTATTACTTTTACTTTTACGCTGTCTTTAATCTTATAAAGTCCGGTAAGATCGTCAATTTTTTGCCAGGAAACTTCAGAAATATGGACCAGTCCTTCAATCTCTTCACCTTCTGATTTTATTTTAACGAAGAGTCCGAACGGTGCGACTTGTGTTATTTCCGCATCATAAAGATTTTCGAGTTTTAATTTTCCAATTGCTTTGGCAACTTTGGCCATTTTCTCAGCATCTGAAACAAGTTTCTCGGAAAAAACCAGTCTGTTTTGTTCACGGTTTACTTCAATTACTTTTACAGTTACCGATCGTCCAATAAGAGAGTCCAGTTTTCCTTGCCAAACAGATCCAATCTGGCTTCCGGGAATAAAACCCTGAAGCTGGAAAAGAGCATCGATGATTACTCCACCTCTGTTCAATTCTCTGCCTTTTACTTCGATCGTATCTCCTGATTTCATTAACTGCTCATACTTATTCCAAGCAAAATCTTCTGAGGCCTTCCGCAATGAAAGAAGTATCTGTCCTCTCTCATCCTCTATGCTTCCAACATACGCATTAACTTTATCTCCCGGTTTTAATTTTTTAATAAAGTCTTTCTCCCGTTCAAATTCTTTTCCCAAAACCACTCCTTCGGTTTTGGCACCAATGTCAATGTAAATTGTTTTAGAAGTTACTTCTGTAACTATTCCGTCAACCATTTCTCCTTTTCGCAATCCTTTAAAATTCTCGTTTTCTAAGGCAAGAAGTTCTTCCATTGTTGTCGGTTCCTTGCCCCGCGAAGCTTCAGCGAAGTGGGGTTTTTCTTTTTTTTCGGATTTTTTACTTTCCTGTTTTGGAGTTACAGAAGCACTGACTGTTTTTTTCTCAGCTTTAGATTTTTTTATTTTCTTGTTCTTTAACTCGTTTAATTCTTCAGTTTCTTGAAGTCTTTCTAATTTACTGGTGTCTTTTTTAGCCAATTTATATTGTCCGCCTTTCTTTTAAAATTGCGTTTTGTGAAATAAATACACAAACGCGATTGACATGAATTTTACCATTATTTTATTATTACAGCAAGAAGTAAAAATCTTAACTTCAAAGAATCTAAACTAGAAGCTTACCCGCATTAATTAATCATCTGTGTATATCAGTTTAAAATCCGTGTAAATTTCGTATGTTTGTATTTAAGTCCTCTTTCACCCTTCCGTATCCGGCTAAGCCGGAGAAGGAGGGCGGCCTTGACCTATTTTCACACCTTTGTATGTTTGTGTTTAAGTCCTCCGGCCTTGACCTATTTTCACGCTCCCTTGTGGGAGAACTATCGTCAGCGCTGAGGTGTTTAACGTCTCTGTTCGGAATGAGAAGAGGTGGTGCCGCCTCGCTCTAAAGACCGAAAGGCTTAAACACAAAAAATGTCAATCCTTCTAATCTTAGCACTCGGCTTTTCAATTCTATTCGAATACGCCTCGTGCTGCGATTTCAGAAGGACTTCGTCACAAATTTGACGCTTCTCAAATTTGTTCCTTGAAAGTGAAGAGATTATTTAATGTATGAAACTACATCGACCAATTAGTACGGCTAAGCTAAATACCTTACGGTAATTACACCGGCCGCCTATCAACCTGGTGATCTTCCAGGGGTCTATAACGATTCCTAATCTTAGGGTAAGCTTCCCACTTGAGATGCTTTCAGCGGTTATCTTATAGAAACATAGCTACTCAGCGTTGCCCTTGATAGGAACAACTGACACACCAGAGGTTTCCTCCCCTAGGTCCTCTCGTACTGTAGGGGACTCCCTTCAAGAATCAATCGGATGTGCTGGATAGAGTCCGAACTGTCTCACGCATGTTAATCCAAAGTTTCTTTTGGCATGGACTATATCTTCTTCCTGAATCAAAGTCATTACTAATTCAGGAGCTGACGTATCTCCGAGTTGAATCGGAGTCACCTTACTTCCACCGACTAGGTGGACCTAGGGATCAGTCTCTACGGGATTCAAAAAATTATGTGATACTAAAAATTCTTTAACTTGTCTTGAAGTATTTGTTCGTCTTTTTGAATAATTCAATAAAGCGAACTTGTCAACTTCTAGAGATAATTCCATTAAAAGTTTGGCGCTCATTTTCACCCTATTTAGCATTTTACTTTCTTCTGGAATTTTTCGAATAATTTCTAAAGCAAGTTGAGCTTGTTTCTTTTTTAGTCTCAAATAAGGAGAAAGTAAAATCAGAATTTTTTCAACGGGATTAAATCCAACGATAGTATATTCCACCATATCGTCGTTTCGTTCTCGAATATAACCATAAATCAACTTTTCCTTAATTTCCTCCAAAAAAGATTTATATTGTTGTTTTTGATAGAAAACGATACTTGCTCTTATTTGATACCCAAAAATATAATCTTTTCTGGATACTAATTGGAGCATTATGCATCCATCTCCGTCTAAAAAACCGGCAATATAAGCAAGTTCTTCTTTAGTCACAAATTCTTTGACTTACCCTCGGGGTTACCCTTTTTGACCAGTTCTAAAAATCAAAAGAGGGTTTCACCGATTTTAGTCAGATTTATTATACTGCATTACTGCAGTAGAACGCAATGTAATTTACGTTCTGAACCCAGCTCGCGTACCGTTTTAATGGGCGAACAGTCCAACCCTTGGGGGCTTCTTCACCCCCAGGATACGATGAGCCGACCACAAATTCCACTATTACTAATGGCGTAGACTATACCTTCTTCGAATTACAACTTCGAAGCTTAGCGTGTGATAGAAATATTTTCTATCTCAGTTCCGACCTTACGTCGAAACATCAGTCGTTACAGGGTTAATTGGAAAACCGACTTTATATAACATTGGCGTAATTACCAAAGGCTGAATAATTCTTATTAACTTACTCGTTTCAGAAACAGAAAAATAAAGACGATAACCTTTATTTCTATCTCTGTAAACCTTTGAACTTAAACCAAAGTTAGTGTATAGCGCTTCTTGTAATTTCTTAATATCTTCCAAACAAAAGGAATAAGTACTGATATCAATTAATTTACGGTTATAACTCCCATCATCCATTATCCAAACCGCCAAGGCAAGTCGATCAAGATATTTTGAAATCAAGTTAGGAACTACCTTTTTGCCATCCTTATAAAATTCTTTCCAGTATTTGGTCAAAATTGGATGACGAATTGTTCGAAACCACCAAGATTTCAAATAAGATTCTCGATTTTCTTTGTAACGACAACTTAACTTTGGCTCGGTAAATACCCATTCTTTTAAAATTTGGTATTTCCACCAAAGATATTCTTTTTGCCGTAATCCTTGTTCTATTTTTAAATTAACATTGAGCGCTTTTTTTCCAAGTCTTAATGTTCCATCCCCCAATAGAGATCCGATTAAAACTGATTTTTGCCTTGATTTTAATCGCAATCCCTTTTTAAGGGGAATCCACTTCTTTTGTAAATTTTTATTTTTCCAATAACTTCCCACGGTATTATCCTTTTACTTATATAGTATTAATTATAGAATCGCTGGGTTCTTTAGTAAAAGGGTTCCACCGTTATGAGCTAAGTTTAACCTCAACAATTGGCTCCGTCTATCGAGGTGCCGAACCGCACCGGCGCTGTGGACGCTCGGGTGCGACTAGCCTGTTATCCCCAGAGTAGCTTTTATCCGTTAAGCTCTAACCGCAACCACTGCGAGTTAGAGGATCATTAAGGCCTACTTTCGTACCAGCTTGAATTGTCATTCTCACTGTCAAGCATCCTTTTGCCTTTACACTAATTGCCCGATTTCCATCCGGGCTTAGGATACCTTTGCGCACTTGTGTTACCTTTTAGCAAGTGACTGCCCCAGTCAAACTGCCTGCCTGGCACTGTTCCTTCTTACGATGCAGTAAGAAAGGTTAGATCTGAAGCAACGAAAGAGAGGTGTTTCATTGACGCCTTGCGGCTACCTCCTACACTAAACAATTCATCGATTCATTTCAATACCAAACTGCAGTAAAGCTTCACGGGGTCTTTTTGTCCTAGCACAACTAGGCCGCATCTTCACAGCCATTTCAATTTCGCCGAGGGAAGGTTCGAGACAGTTGTCGGGTCGTGGATCCTTTCGTGCAGGTCTGAACTCACCAGACGAGGGATTTCGCTACCATAGGACGGTTATAGTTACCGCCGCCGTTCACCCGGGCTTAGGCCCAAAGCTCCCCGATATAAATATCGGACCACCTCAAGCTTTAACTTACGGGCACTGGGCAGGATTCAGCTCCTATACATACCCTTACGGGTTTGCAGAAACCTGTGTTTTAGTTAAACAGCCCCCTGACAATCTTTTGTTGTAGCCCTCTCTCATGCTTCGCACGAAAGATGATAGGATTTTAAGATGATAGTGAACAATCTTTTTTTGACTGTTCATTGTCATCTTGTCATCTTATTATCCTTTGTGCGAAGTACAAGTTTGGGCAAGACATCTCGTATAACTTACGTCTAGCTTTTTTGCCGAGTTCCTTGAACCTCCTTCTCTCGCTCGCCTTAGTCTACTCGACCAACCCACCTGTGTCGGTTTGCGGTACGGGAAAAAAAACATCCTGCCCCGATTTACATCGGGACTCCCTGCGAATCTTTTCTTGGAAACTGAAGTTCACCAAATTGCCTCAAGCTTGCGCTTAAAACTCTTATTTGCTCCTCGATTAAACGTTTTGACGGATTTGCCAATCAAAACTACCTCAAAGCTTAAACGGAAATTCATCTCTCCGCTTAGT
>Ga0265296_1001005_pt1 | contig 35394 bp, 26 predicted proteins | sample MunlanPumphouse1_FD_189073 | JGI IMG/M metagenome (GOLD analysis project Ga0265296, IMG submission 189073) | Groundwater microbial communities from a municipal landfill in Southern Ontario, Canada - Pumphouse #1 | ecosystem: Environmental > Aquatic > Deep subsurface > Groundwater | place...
TCCTTGCGCAGCCAGGCTTCCAGCTCAGCGGTCAAACCGTCGTAGGACGCAAACAGCGCCTCCACCTGCGCCGGCGACACCCCGCCCTGCACACGCACCTGATAGCGCCCGCCGGCCACGCAGTGATGGGAAGCCTGACCCTGTTCATCCAGTTGGATAAACGTGGAACTGCCGTCATCCAGGCCAATCACCTGCACCTGGAGATTGCCCAGCGGCACGTCATACACCGACTCGAACTTGCTCTCGATCTTCAGCTCACCGCCTGCCGGGCACACGGCAACACTGGAAGCAAAGTCGCTGTCGGTCATGCTCACCGACATTTGGGAATCCCCGACCCGCAGCACCCGCTCCATGCCCAGTAACGCCGGCAAGTCCGCGGCATGGCTGGCTTTGTCCAGGGCCTGCGCGTACCAGCTGGTGACCTGCTGGCGATACACCGCCAGGCTCTGGTGAAAGCCATTCAGCTCGTATTCGATCAGGTCGATGGGCGATGAATCAGGGGCAGGGGCTGGCATCCATGACGTCTCTGCAAAAGAAAGGCGTCGGAGAATGCCGCAGGAAAAGGGCGGTTGGAGGTGTGGTCTGTTAAATCAGAATGGGCTTACGTGCAGGGAGAATTTACTGGGTGGAATCGCCGCTTGAGCCCACATCAAACGGCGATGTTGCTGACTGGCAAAAGCCGTTTTCAGTCATACAGCCAAGGCTTCAGCTCTTGCAGGTTTTTCACCACAATCTGCTGGGCCTCGGGTTTGGGGTCCAGGTTCTTTGGATCGATCTGGTAGCGCTGTAGGACATATTTCACCAGTGCCTGGCGGCTGGGGATCACCAACTGCCCATCGAGCATGCCGAAATCCGCCTCGATGATTGCCCGCTGCATCGCCGCCAGGCGCTGGTCCGGGGTGATCACCAAGTCCACGGCGGTCTGCCACACGTGGTCTTCGCCGATCGGGTTATCGGACTTGCCCAGTAACTCCGGTTCCCCGCGCAGGCGGCTGAGCACAAAGTCGCGGTACTTGCCGTTCTTCTCGCAGTAGGCCCGCACATGCCAACGCATGCCGGTGTACACCAGGGTGTGTGGCGCGATCAGGCGCACCTCGGGCTCCGGGTTGGCCAGGGACACGTACTCGGTTTCCAGGCGTAACCCTTCGCGACAAGCCTTGAGCAGCGGGCGCAGGATTTGTGGGCGGATGCTGCGGTCCGGCACTTCCAGCACTTTGGTATGGGCATAGGCCAGCGCCAGCCCTTCGATGTGCGGCGCGCGTTCGTTGTTTTGGTACAGCAGGTGCAAATAGGCGCTGGCGCTGTCGTCGATAAAGCGCGGCTTGAAGTGTTTGCTCGGGATGTAGCCCTTGAGCTGCTTGTCATATGTCAAGTTTCGGGGCGCATGTTCGGTGATGTAGGTGTTGATGTCTTTCGAGGCCTGCTGGCGACTGATGCCGAAGCTCTGGATCAAGTGCCCCGTGGTCAGGCGGCCTTCCCACCACGCGACGGTCTCGATTAAACGATAGCGAAGTGCCAGGTCCCAGCGGACCTGCTCGACGGATTGTTTGCGTTTCATGACCCCTCCCATGTGTGCGATTACTTTACCTGTATCTGTCTACAGTATGGACCTGTAATAAAACACGACATATCTTGCGGCTGTCTTCGAGATCACTCGAACTCACTAAAAGGAAGCAGGACATGGGGATGTCGGAGCTTGTTTCGACAAGCGCACTGGTGCTCATTGGCGTGATTTTGCTGGTGCTGTTGATGCAGTACCTGCGCCTGCGGGAAATCTGGACCTTCGTGGCTGGCTGCCGCACGGCAGCACGCTGGGCCAAGATCCGCGAGATGGAAAACCGTGAACTCAAGCGCGCCTTGCGGGCGGAGCGGGCACGGGTCCAGGAGTTGAAGCTCAAGCTGGAGCTGTCTTGAAGGGTGATCGGGGTAGTGGCCTAGTGCTATTCTGCCGCGCAACCTCCGGGGGCCAGGCGTGATGACGCTGAAAAAAATCAGAAAGGGAGATAGGGATATGTCGTTGTTGGAGTTCTTGCAGGCCCACAAGTATTCGAGTTCGGGGCGGGTCCATGTTGCACCCAATATCCCGAAGAAACTCTTGAGCAACGCCCTTTCTGCCTATGGCCTGACCGTGGACCCCAGCGAAGTGGTGGTGCTGATTGACGACACCATGTTCGCCAGCGGCAAGGACGGCTGCCTGATCGGCCAGCAATACCTGGCCATCCGCGAGAGCTTCAGTGATGCCGTGGCCTATGCCTACGACGAGGTAGACGCCCTGGAACTCAAGGGCAGCAAACTCTTCCTCAACAAGCGTCAGGCGATTGCCTTCAACATGCCGGACAAAGACGATCTGCACGATTGCTTTTCCCTGGTGCAGGAATGGCTGCGGACCCGGGGCGGCGAGCGGTCGGCCCCGCTGGCCAAGCCTGCGGCGGTAAAAGCCTCGGCCGGCAACCAGGAGCTGTCGGCGGAGCAGGTGGATTCCATTGTGCAAATGACCCTCAGCCTGGCTGAACGGTTGGGGCTGGAGCGTGTGTATGTGCGCCCGCATATCCCGCAGAAAAAACTGTCGGCGGCATTGGAGTCCTACGGCGCCAACATGAGCGCAGACGAAGTGTTGGTATTGATTGACGACACCCTGTTCGGCGGCGCCAAGGAAGGCGTGTTGATGGGCGAGAGCAAGCTGGCGGTGAAGATGGTCTTTGACACGCCGCGCCTGTTTTTCTGGCGCCATCTGGATTCGTTGGCGGTGGAAAAACGCGACCTGTTCGTCAACTCGCGCAAGGTCGGAACCTTTACCCAGGTGGGTGAGAAAGAGCTGGGTGAGTTCTTCTCGGTGATCAACGAGGCACTGGGTGATGCCCGCCGTGGGTTGGCCGCTCATCCGCTGGTGGCAGTGGCGCAGCCTGCCGTCGCGGTGCTCGCGCCCAAGCCCGAAGCCGAGCCCGCGCTGGTAGAGCCGGTTGCCGAAGAAATCCTCGCCTTGGCGGTGATCGAAGAGACTTCCTCTGACGACCCGCAGAAAAAAGTCAGCGGCAAGGACAAGCTCTTGGGCTACGTTGCCGTGGCCATCGAGCAGAACAAATCGAAGATCCTGCCGTTCATCAAGGACAAGACCGGCGAAGCGTCCCTGGCGGCCCTGCGCGATGACAGCAATGTCGAAAAGCTCGGCGGGTTTATCTACGCCTTCCTGCCCGGTGTTGTGCGCCTGGCCCTCAAGGAAGAGACCTTCGTACGTTTTGTGCTCGACAACCGCAACAAGCTCCTCGACAAACTGCTGGCCGGTGAAGCCGAGCGGGTCGCGGCGTTGCAAGACATCACCCCGGCGGCGCAACTGGCACCGGCCTATCACGCCGAACTCGATGACCTGCTGATGGACGACGAACCGGTGGTGCAACCGGGGCAGCGGGCGATTGAAAAGATGCAGGCCATCCTTGCCGACCTGAAACAGGAACAGCGTGACGATCCGGATTCAGCTGTGATCTGGCAGTTGCCGATCAACTACCTGGGGGCGGTGATTCCCAAGGCGAAAAAGCTGATCGGCTGCCCGGATGAAGAGATTGAAGAGCAGATTTTCTACGTGATGGCCTTTATGTACGGCTTCTCTTTTCACAAGATTCCCGAATCGATCCGCCAGCAGGATGGCCTGCTCGAGGGCTTCCTGACCGGGTTCCTGATGGTGTGCGAGAACTATCAGGAACGCAGTCCCCACAGCAAGGTCAGGCCGGAAGACGACCAGATGCTGATGGCAATGGCCATGGCCAAAATGGCCACCAAGCAGCAGCTCAACGAGATGGTCAGGAAGCTGTTGGATGAGCACAAGGGCGGCGCCAAACCTGGCGACTTTGAAGTCGACGACATCATGTTGCTGCTGCGTGAGGCCAATGGGTTTGCCCAGCAGTGGGTCGACAACCTGACGCGGGAGATCATCGCCGAAGAGCGCGCCCTGCAAAACAAATGGGGCGATCTGCTGAACTAGCTGTTGCGCGCAGTGCCAGTTTCCACCAGCCGTGCAAACTGGCACTGACCCTGGGCCTGCTCCAGGCTGCCCTCAAACGCCACCAGCCCTGCATGCACCTGTTGCAGGGCGTCGATCTGCGTCATCAACTCGTGCTTCTTTTGCGCTATCGCTTGGTTGGCGCGCTGCCACGGCAGCTCATCGCCATGATGCCCGTGCAGAATCTCCTGCAACTCCTTGAGCTTGAAACCCAGCTGTTGCGCGCACTTGATAAACGTCAGCAGCTCCACGCTCTGCGCCGAGTAAACCCGATACCGCCCCTCGCGTTGTGGCGGTGGCAGCAAGCCGATGTCCTCATAGTGACGAATGGCCTTGATTGTCGTACCTGACAGCTGCGCGGCTTTACCGATGTACATGCAGATCCTTTCCTAAAAGAGTGTGCCGGCTTTTTTCAGCCACTTGTCGCGCTGCGCTGCGGTAGAGCCCAGCACAGGCCCGAACAATAAGGTCTTGGTCGGCTTGATGCCGCAAAACTCAAGGGTGGTCTTGCGCATCTGGTGCAATCCGGGCATGCGGTAGAACCAGCGGTAATACCACGGCGGCGTATCCAGGGCCACTAGCAGGTGAGCGGTTCGGCCTTGCAGCAGCTTGTCGGGGAACGCTTTGCCCTTGCGGTATTTGAAGGCGAAGCCGGCAAGGAAAATCCGCTCGATGAACCCCTTCAACAAGGCCGGAACACCGCCCCACCAGATGGGGAACACGAACGTCAGATGTGTCGCCCACAGAATGTCGGATTGGGCGCCGAGCAAGTCGGGCTCCAGGGGTTGGGCCTGGTGATAGGCATGGTGCAGGATCGGGTCGAAAACCAGCTCGCCAAGGCGCAGGATGCGCACCTCATGGCCGGCGTTTCGGGCCGACTGCAGGTAGGTCTCGGCGAGGGCCGAACAGAAGCTGGTGCTGGAGGAGTGGCCAAGGATGACCAGGGTGCGCTGAACCACGGGGGAAGTCCTGAAGGGAGTGATGTTCAGCGTAGGGTCTGCCGTATAGGGGAGAGTCAAGGCCCGCGACAAAAAAGCCTGCGGTTCAAGGCAGGCTTGGCGCTGTTGCTCCCATCAGTCCGGGAGGCTGGAAAGTGGCGACAGGATCTCGTTCCACACCTTGTCCCGCAGATGGGGCAGTTGGCTCTTCTCCAGTTCGGTCAGCCCGTAGCCATCCGGGTTCTCCAGCACATCGAAGAACTTGACGATGCGGCAGTTGAAACGCTTGTCATCCAATCTTTCGTTAACGATGTAGATAGGCAGTGCCTTGACGTTGAACAGGCGAGTAACCCCCAGGAATTTCCCGATGCTGAATTTGAGGGTGTAGGCCAGTTTTGAGTTACGGCTTTCGGGGTGGTAACTGACGAAGTCGCCGAACGCGTAGATCACCAGCGCATCCTGCTTGCCAGGGCGCGGGATAAGTTCTGCGGGCTGGCTGACATGGGCATGGTTGCCGAGGATCGTGTCTACACCGCAGGCAATCACCTTGCGTGCGGCTTCCACGATATTGACGTGGGGGTACATCTCGAACTCCCAGCCCCAGTGGCAGTAGGCGATGATCCAGTCCGCACCCTTGGCTTTGGCGCGGGCGACCTGTTCTTCGATCAGTGAGTAGTCGGGCGCCGGGTTTACATCGTTGAAGCGCACCACGTTGGCCAGGTACGTCTTGTCAGGCGATGGGTCGCGGCCGTTGAGGTCAAAGGTATAGGCCAGCAGGGCAACCTTGATGCCGTTTTTCTCCACCACCACCACGTCATCCTGCTCGGCCTGGCTGGCGGCAGTGCCGGCATAGTAGGCGCCGGATTTTTTCAGTACATCGAGGGTGGCGAGTACGCCTTGTTCACCCCAGTCCAGGGCGTGATTGGTCGCGGTACTGAAGAAGTTGATGTTCGCCTCATCACGGAACTTGCGGAACATCGCCTCGGAGGTGTTCATCTTGGCCGGTTGCCCTTTGGCCTGATAGCGTCCCAGTTCACTGTGCCGATCAACGGTCGATTCCAGGTTGGCGCTGACGATGTCTGCGGTGCTGTAGAAGTCCGTGATGTCATCGAACAGGTGCGGGGTGTTTTCCGGGGTCAGGACATCGACCGCCAGCAGGTCTCCGGCACATGACACCGAGACCGAGCGCAAAGGCGGGTAGCCGAAGCCTGGGTCCAGCGGCGATTGATTGAGGTTGAAGAAGTTGAACGCCTGCGACTCAAACAGCTCCTCCAGCCCTGAGCCTTTCTCGGCCACCTCAAGTTGATTGAACCAGTAGCGATAAAGCCACTTGAGTTTTTGGAAGGGCTTGCCCGAGATGTCGTACACCCCGGTTTCTGCCTGCGGGTAGTGGAATTGCTCATAGAAAACGTAGCTGGCCAGCAGGACCGCGAGCCGGGTCAGGCCGCGCAGGTCAATGTGCTTGAGAGCAGGGGGGATGATCCCGAACGGCGGGCCGTTGATGAGGTCATCGAAGGTGACGCCCGCGCTCAACGTGGCAGGGTCGGCCAAGATTGGCTGGATCGCGGCAAATACCTTTTGCGGGCCCTCCTGGGCCACCCAGCCGAACAGCACTCGGGCGTTTTCCTGCTCCTGGGGGCTGAGCGTTTCGGTCATCTGCAGTTCGCCAGTGGCTACCTGGCTGAGTGTGGCGACGACCTGATCCTGATGCTGGTCGAGACGGGCCTGGATCTTTTGCATGACCTCTTTTAACGCTTGCACCAAATAGGCACTCATCATGAACATCCTCTGTGGTTTGAGTGGGTACCCCACCGATAGTGGGCATTTTTGTCATTCAAGGCGTGTGGCAAGACCGCGCAGGGTCAGCGCCGTCACTTCGCGGGCTTGTTCCAGTACTTGGCGTTTCCAGCGCTCGGTATCGATGTAGAAAGCATCGCGCAACTGGCGCTTGATCTGCACTCGCCGGGCGTGTGCCGTATCCGGATGGGTGTGCAGCCAGTGATCGGCACGTAGGGCCGCCAGCACCCGTGGCCCCGGCTGTGTGCCGTACTCCAGGGTCAAGCCGTTGTATTGCGCGTGGGGGCATTCCTCCATCACGGCCAGGTCCAGGGTGCCGTTGAGCATGGCCGACGAGGAGGTTCCGTCTGCGCTGGTCGTGACCTGCGCGCCCCACCAGCTTCGCGCCCGTGCAATATCGCCGGGGTGGTTGAGCCCTTTGTAGATCCGCTCACCCACGCCACACGGACCTAGCCCCGTATGCACATCGATCCAGCCGATGCGCCGGCAGTGGTTGCCCAGGCGACGGATAACCTGGCGCAGTTGCTGATTGCTCCAGGTCGGAGAGGTGCCCGCGAAAAACAGGCCATCCGCGTGGCTGTGTTGGCCGCGGGTAATAGCTGACTGCAGGGCTTTGCTGCCATGGCGCAGGGCGTATCCGGCCAGGCCCAACGTGCTGAGCAGGGTCGGTGGTTGTCGTCGCGGCAGCAGCAGTGGGGCAAGGGCGTGGTAGTCAGGGTTGTCGGGCAGCGGTTGCGCGAAGTCAATGAAGTTACGGTTGAGGTCGACATTGTCTTCGTTGACCCGGCGCAGCCAGGAGAAGCCGTAGGGGTTGATCGCATGCAGGTACAGCACCGCCAGGTCCTGGCGCTGGCCGTGTTGCATCCACTCGCGGTTGCGCAGGTGATCGACCTGCACGGCCGAGCCGCAGAAACCTTCCACGCCATGCACACCGCTGCTCAGGACCAGCAGGTTGGTCGCCGTGGGCGAGCCTGCAAGCGCCACATCCAGGGCCAGTTCCTCGCCATCGCTGCCCGGTAACGGGTGAGGATGGGATTGGACCTCCAGGCCGGCGCTGGCGCAGGCCTGGAGGAATTTTTGCCGAGCTTCGGCGTAGCTTTGTGAAAAGCAGGATAAGTCCATCGGGTGTTCCCTATTGGCAGTCGTGCTGGGCGCTGCGCGCAGCGATCAAGGTGGTGGGGCCGCCGCTGCGCGGCTTATGCCGGGCTGATGGCCGCAGAACCTGCGCCGGGAATGCTGGCCGTGAGTGCGCGGCGACTGCGTTCCGGGTCGATCAGCGCAAGCCCAAGCAGGCTGAACACCAGCAGGGCAATACCAAACAGGCCGATGGCCAGTTCGAAGCCACTCACCAGGTCGCCGTTCTGCCAGCCGATGGCTTGCCCGACCAGCACGGGCGCGAGCATGCCGGCGGTGGTCAGCAGGGCGATATGGATCGCCAGCATGCTCCCGCGTTGGCGAGCCGGGGCGATGTGGGCAACGATGCTGAAACCGAAAGCCGACAGCAGGTTGAGGAGAATGCTGCCGAGCAGGAAAAAGCCCAGGGTCACGGTCAGGCTGGTATTGGTAAAACCCATCAGGATGTAGGTCACGGCGGCGACCAGGCAAGCCAGCAGGGGCGGCACGACCATCGCCTTGCGGATGCTGGCGCCGCGTTTCATTGCGCGTTGCGCCAGGCTGGAAACCAGCAGGTTGATAAAGATCACCCCCAGTGTGGTGGCCAGCACCAGGTAGCCCGATTGCATCGGCGTCATGCCCAGGCCTCTTTGCAGGTAGGTGGGCAACCAACTGTAGAGCAAGGCATTGGGCAGGTAGCTGCAGAACGCAACCAAGGTAATGCAGACAAACGTGCGGTTGAGCAACAGCCGCTTGTAGGGCAGCGTAGGCAGCAGGTCGCCCTGGGTGTCCCGTGTATCGTCATGCTGGCCTTCGCGGCCATAACGTTGCCACAGCAGCAGCCACACCAGGCCGACACCGGCCAGCAGCACATAGCCCGTGCGCCAGCCGTACTGCTCGATCAACTTGGGCAGCGCCACGGCGCCGGCAATCGCACCGAGCATGATCGCAACCTGAATCAGCGCCGCCGGCAGCACCCGCTCGCGGCTGGTGTACCACTTGAAGCAGGCGTGTTGGGTCACCGCCGTGCCCGGGCCGCAACCGGCGCCGAGCAGGACGCGGCTGGCCAACAGGGTAAAGAAACTGGTGGACAGGGCCGCGAGCAATTGTGCGGTCATCCACACCAGGGCCATGCCGGAGAGAATCCAGCGGCTCGGCATGCGGTTGGCAAGAAAACCCACCAGCGCCCCCGAGATCGAATAGAGAAAAAAGAACGCGCTGCTGATAAAGCCGAACTGCGCTGGCGTGAGCTTTAACTCATCAATGATCTGCGGGCCGGCGAAGGCGAAAATGGTCTTGTCCAGCACGCTGATAATCACCACTGTCATCAGCAGGGCAACTACGAGCGGGCGTCGGCTATCGGTCAATGAACGCATGGAAATGGCCTTGTTTTAAGGGGAGTGCTAGAAGCGAATGCCGACACTGGCCTCTAACAGGCTGCGATCTGCCACCAGGTTGTAATCGCCGCCACCGGTGTTCAGGTAGCTCAGATCGAAGGTGTACGTGCTTTTGTAATCGCCGCGCACACCGAGTATTTGTGCGTAGCGGCCTTCGGAAAATACCCCGTCATAGGCATGACCCTTGATGTCGTAGACCAGTGTCAGCGACGGCGTCACGTCCAGCCCGGGCAACACATTCCTGTAGTTGATTTCGCCTTTGACGCGGGTGCCCCAGGCAAACGGCGTGATAAACCCGTCATCCGCGCACCTGGCCGCCGGGCCTGTGCACTTCGCGGCTTTACCGTAGGGCGCGCTGCCGAAACCGGGGCGGCCATAACGGATCTGCTCGGTGTCGGGCAGGTCGTGTACGTATTTCAATCCGGCTTCTGCGGACAGCTTCATCGCGCCGCCCAACACCTGGCCAAAAGGGTGGCTGGCGCCCAGATTCAATTGGCTGACGTGGAAGCGGTCGTAGCCGCTTGCCAGGTAGCCCGTCGGGGTTTTGGACAGGTAGCCCAGGGGCCCGCTGCCGGCGAGCAGCCCGGCAATAAAGTCGGCGCCGTTCCATGCAATCGGTTGATTGGGGCGGTAACTGTATTCGGCATAAATCCCGGTGCCGCCCGGTAGCCGCGTCTTGAAGTTGAGGGCATACAGGCGAATGCGGGTTGGATAGGCGCGCTGATAATAAGCCGCCACGCCGGTTGGCGTTGCCTGCCCCACGTTCGCGGCCGGTGGCGTCAGTACGCCAGGGCCGGTGCGCACCACTTGGGTCAGCGCTTCGCGGCTACTGTAGTCAGCGAAATACAAACCGAACAACCCGACGTCCTTCCACAAATACTGGAGGCTGGCGCCGAACTGATTGTTGCCTGGGAGATGGTCCGGGCCGCGGGCCACGTAGTCCAGGGGGTTGTTGAGGGCCTGGCCATCGCTGGTGTAGATCGGCCGTCCGGCGATCGCACTCATCACGCTGCCGTTAAGGATGAATTGGTTGCAACCCGGTTGGGCGTAGTCGCTGGTCGACAGAAATGTGCCGCAGCCAGAGTAGGCACTGGGGCGCAATTCAAACTGGTTGAACGCATCCACCGACAGGTTCTCGGTCAGGGCCAGCTTGGCGTACAGGGTCGGCATTGGCACGGTGCGGGCCTCGGCAATCGAGGTGGCCCGGCGTGCCGCCGCCCAGTCAAACGCGTTCACCGCCTGCAGGCCACCGCTGATGGTGGTCGGCGTGACCCACGGGATCGCCTGGTCGCCCAGGCGCACCAGCAGGTCATGCCCGCCAGGCTGGAAGTTGCCGTAGACGTAGGCATCGTTGAACAGCGCATTGGAGAAGCGCGCCAGGGAATCGAACCCCGAGTCACTGAGTGGTTCTCCCGAGCGATAGCCGTTGGGGACGCTGCCGTGGTCGACGTCCTGGTGTTTCTGGGTGTAGTCGTACCAACCCTTTGCGCTGACGAAAACCCCGAGGTTGCGGTGGCTCAGATCGGCTTGCAGGTAGGCTTCGGCAGACGTAGAAACCGCATCGCCGCGCTTGTAGTTGAGGTTGCCGTCGTTGAACAGGTTCATACCGTATTCGGCGCTGGTCAGGCGGTGGCTTGGGTCGTCCATGCGTCGTACCGTGCCCAGGGCCAGGGCGCCTTTGACCTGCAGGCGCGTGTCTTCATGTTGCCATTGCATGCCGTTACCCAGCCCTGACTTGAGGTCACTGAACACCAACTCCCCTGCGCTGACTGGAGCGCTGATACCCGCACTGAGCAAGGTCGTGGCCAACCCTGCAGCCACTGGCTTGCCGGTACTTCCCCAGGCGTTTCTTATTGTTGTTTTCACTGACTGATACCCTTGTTTTTTTTCTTGCTGAGGCCAGGTGTTTTTCAGTCTAGCGTCGAAGCGATTGCGGTAATACGGCGAATACCGACAGCAATAGAGCCAATATCGCCAAGAAAAAACCAGGGATCTGCTGAGCTTTGTCGAGGGGGCAAGCCTCATCGCCACAAGTCAGCGCAGTGCCAGGGCTGGTTTTTATGAGGCGTAGGGCTAATATCGCCAACCATAAATCCAATATCGCCAGGTAAGCCCATGAATGTCCGCGTCGATTTATTGCATGGCCCGCACAATCTCGCTGGCACGCTGTTTAGCGTTATCGACACGCTGCGCACCTTCAACAACCTCTGGCAGCTGCGCAACCCGGATAAGCGCGGGGCGTTTTTCCACTGGCGCTTGATCGATGCGGCGGGCAATGAACTGCCACTTCCGGACTGGCTGTCGGAAATGCGCCCGCCCAGCCCCGGCCGCAAAACCCTGCGGCCCTCGCAGACGGTCCTGTTTGTGCCTGGCGTGCAGATGAAAAGCGTGCCGGACCTGAACCAGGTTCTTGCTCAATGCGCCGACGAGTTGAACTGCATTGCGCGGTATCACGCCCAAGGGCGTGTGGTGGCTGCCAGTTTTAACGGCGCCGTGCTGCTTGCCCGTGCAGGGGTACTGGATGGCCGGCGCGCAACCGTCACCTGGATGATTGCCAATTGGTTTGCGTCCGCCTTTCCTAACGTGCAATTGGCGATGGAAGGCCCGGTGGTAGTCGACGGGCCGGTATTCACCGCCGGAGCCCCTGCGGCGGTCTGCGACCTGATGGTGGAATTGATCCGTCACTTCGCCGGCGAAGAAATGGCCCAGATCGCCACCAACGGCCTGCTTTACCACCCGATGCGTTTTGAGCATTCCAGCCTGAACTTCCCCGGCATCTCGGTAAAAACCCGCGACAGCGTCGTGTTCCGCGCCAAGCAATGGCTGCAGCAGCATATTCAGACACCGTACAGCCTGGACGCGGTAGCCGAGGCCGCGACCGCCAGCCCGCGGACCTTGCTGCGGCACTTCAAAGAGGTGGAAGGCATGACGCCCCTGGACTACCTGCACCGCCTGCGGGTTGAACGGGCCAAGCAATTGCTGGAAGTGACCTTGATCGATCTGACGGAAGTCATGGAGTACTGCGGTTATCAGGACGCCAGTGCGTTTCGCCGCCTGTTTTTGCGCACTACGGGGCTGACGCCTTCAGAGTATCGGCGGCGCTACACCATGCGCATATCCAGCCGACGGTGGCGGGCGGACGAGGCGGGGGAGGATTTGATTGAGGGGTTGGGGCTCGACCGCCTGTAATCTGCGCTGTCAGCTGGCGCGGTGAGTCTGCCGATACTCGCCCGGCGGCATGCCGGTGCGGCTCTTGAAGGTGCGGTGGAACGAGCGCGGTTCGGTAAAGCCCAAATATTGGGCGATGTCCTGGATCGGCAGGTCGCTGTGCAGCAGATAGTGCTCGGCCAGTTCCTGGCGCAGGTCGTCGAGGATCTGTTGGTAGGACGTGCCGGCCTGCTGCAACTGGCGTTGCAAGGTACGCACCGACATGGCGAACTGCTCGGCCACCTGTTCCTTGCGCGGCAGGCCCTCTTTGAGCAACTGGCGCAGGGCGTTCTTCACCCTTAGCGCCAGGGTCGAGTCGTCCAGCGTGGCCATCAGGGCCAGGGCGTGTTCTTCCAGGGTCCGCAGCAGTTGCGCATCGGCCTGGCGCAGGGGCGTTTGCAGGTAACTCAACGGCGCTACCAGGGCCGAGCAGGGTTGCTCGAACAGCACCGGGCAACCGAAGAAGTCCTCGTATTGGCTCAGTTGCGCGCCGTCCGGCAAAGGGTGTTCGAGCAGCACCTGGCTGGGCGACAGTTCGGCGTCGGCGATCCAGCGTGCATACACCAGCCAGGACGCCAGCACGTTCTCGACCATATGCCGACGGATCCGTGGCTGCTGGTGACGGCAGTTCCAAATCAGCCGCACCTGCTCACCGACCATCTCCGCGCGGCTGGTACCCATGTCGCCCACCAGTTTTTCGAACGGCATGATGCGGTTCATCGCCTCGCCCAGGGTGGCGCAGTTCATGGTGATGTAACCCAGCACGCTCCACGAGTTGGGCAACACGAAACGTGCCGAGTTGAGCCCGAACAGCAGGTCCCCGGAGTGCTCGCAGAAATACTCCAGCAGGCGTTCGTGGACGTGCACGGGCAGGCGCAGGCTGTTGTCGTCCAGTTGGCCGGCAGTGATCCCGGCCGCCGCCAGGGCGGGGGCGGTCGCTACGCCGAGTTGTTCGGCATGGCGCAGATATTTCAGCAGAGGAGGGACTGAGGTCGAGCCGAGTGTCTGCATGATCGGGTTCCTGGCGGGGGTGTTGCCGGCGGCATTACCTTGCGCGCTTCGATGGCTGGCAAGGTAATTTGAAACCGTGGCTAAAGTAAATGCTCCCGTGGCGACATCGGGTAATGGACCGATTGACCCAATTGGCTACTCCATTTGTCCTGATGCGACCGTGACAGCTTGCGCCGGCTGATTAGTATGGGTGGACTGAAAATCACACGATCTGCTGGGAGAAACACGCATGCGACGCTGGAACGGCTGGGGCGAAGAAACCACGCAGATGGAGATGCCGGCCCATGGGGCGGCGTTTTTGCGCGAGCGACTGGGCGAGGGTCACACCCTGCCTGACGCCAGCCTGGACAGCGCCCTGGCCAGGGTTCCCGCCTCGCGCCTGGCGCCCCATCCGCTTTACAGCATCGAGCCCCGTGACCGCCTGATGCATGCCCGGGGCCAGAGCTTGCCGGACTGGCTGGCCCTGCGTGAGGGGACGTTGGGCCAGTATCCGGATGGGGTGGCCCTGCCGGAAAGCGTCGAGCAGATCCGCCAGTTGCTGGCCCTGGCCGACAGTGCCGACCTGTGCCTGATCCCCTATGGCGGTGGCACCTCGGTGGCCGGGCATATCAACCCGCCGGCGTCCTTGCGCCCGGTGCTGACGGTGTCCCTGGCCCATATGAATCGCCTGCTCGACCTGGACGAGCAAAGCCTGCTCGCCACCTTCGGCCCTGGTGCCAGTGGCCCCCAGGTGGAGAGCCAGCTGCGGGCCAAAGGCTACACCCTGGGGCACTTCCCGCAGTCCTGGGAACTGTCGACCCTGGGCGGCTGGGTCGCCAGTCGCTCCAGCGGCCAGCAATCGCTGCGCTATGGGCGGATCGAGCAACTGTTCGCCGGCGGCACCCTGGAAACGTTCGCCGGGCCCCTGGCGATCCCGAGCTTCCCGGCGTCGGCCGCCGGCCCCGACCTGCGGGAAGTGGTACTGGGCAGTGAAGGGCGTTTCGGCATCATTTCCGAGGTCAAGGTGCGGGTCAGCGCCTTGCCCGAGGATGAACGCTTCTATGGCGTGTTCCTGCCGGACTGGCCCCGGGCCCTGCAGGCCATTCGGCAGCTGGTGCAGGCACGGGTGCCGCTGTCGATGCTGCGCCTGTCCAATGCCATGGAAACCCAGACTCATCTGGCGCTGGCCGGCCACCCCAACCAAATCGCCTGGCTGGAGCGCTACCTGGCGCTGCGTGGCGCTGGCGAGGGCAAGTGCCTGCTGACCTTCGGTGTCACCGGCAATCGTCGGCAGAATGCCCTGTCGTTGCGCCAGGCCCGCCAGCATCTGAAGGCCTTTGGCGGCGTGTTCACCGGCACCTTGCTGGGCAAGAAATGGCAACAGAACCGCTTTCGCTTCCCCTACCTGCGGGAGAACCTCTGGCAGGCCGGCTACGTGGTCGACACCCTGGAGACCGCGACCGACTGGTGCCATGTCGACGCCTTGCTGCACGCGATCGAGGCCAGCCTGCGCGATTGCCTGGCGGCCGAGGGTGAGCGGGTCCATGTGTTCACCCACCTGTCCCATGTCTATGGCGAAGGGTCGAGCATCTACACCAGCTACGTGTTCCGCCCGGCGGCGGACTACCCGGCTACCCTCGAACGCTGGAAGGCCCTGAAGCAGGCGGCCAGCCGCACCATCGTCGAAAACCACGGCACCATCAGCCACCAGCATGGCGTGGGCAAGGACCACGCGCCCTACCTGCCGAGGGAAAAGGGCGAATTGGCGATGGCAGCGCTGCACAGCCTGAGCCGGCATTTTGATCCGGCCGGGCGCCTCAACCCCGGCACGCTGCTGGAAGACTAGGCCCATGAGCAATGACTGGAATGCCCAATGGCGCGAGGCCGTGCTGCCGCAACTGGCGAGTGAAACCTGGGACCTGATCGTGATCGGCGGCGGCATCAGCGGCGCCGGGATCCTGCGCGAGGCGGCCCGGCGCGGCTGGCGCTGCCTGCTGCTGGAGCAGCGGGATTTTGCCTGGGGCACCTCCAGCCGCTCGTCGAAAATGGTCCATGGTGGCCTGCGCTACATCGCCAAGGGCCAGTGGCGCCTGGCCCGTGATTCGGTGCGCGAGCGCCAACGCTTGATGGGCGAAGCGCCGGGGTTGGTGGACCCCATGAGTTTCCTGATGCCGCACTATCGCGGCGGGTTCCCCGGGCCGCGGGTATTCGGCGGTTTGCTGCGCCTGTATGACGCCCTCGCCGGTTGTCGCAGCCGGCAGTTCCACAAGCCTGAGCAACTGCGCTATCTGGCACCGGGGCTCCTGGCGCCGGGGCTGCTGGGGGCTTCGCAGTTTCGCGATGCGCTGACCGACGATGCGCGGCTGGTCATGCGCGTGCTGGCCGAGGCCCGTGCCGATGGCGCTTGGGCGCTCAATGGCCTGCGGGTGCGCCAGGTGTTGCGCGACGGCGAGCGAGTGTGTGGGGTCGAGGTCGAGGACACTGAGGGCGGCGCGGTTACGCACGTGCGCTGCGCGGTGCTGGCGGTGGCCACTGGTGCCTGGGCTGAGCGCCTGCAACCGGGCGGCGGGCAGCGCCAGTTGCGGCCCTTGCGTGGCAGCCATCTGTTGTTGCCGGGCTGGCGCTTGCCGGTGGCCCATGCCTTCAGTTTCATGCACCGGCGCGACGGCCGCCCGGTGTTTGTCTTTCCGTGGGAAGGGGCCACGGTGGTGGGCACCACAGACCTGGATCACCGCGAGGATCTGGACCTTGGTGCGAGCATCACCTTTGATGAACTCGACTACCTGCTGGAAGCCTGCGCCCAGCCATTTCCCCAGGCCCAAGTGACGGCGGCGGACGTGCTGTGCACCTGGTCCGGGGTGCGTCCGGTGGTGGGCGCCGCCGACTCCCAGGCCAAGCCATCGAATGAAACCCGCGAGCACGTGCTGTGGCAGGAACCCGGTTGCGTGACCCTGGCGGGAGGCAAGCTGACCACCTTCAGGCCCCAGGCCATTGAGGTGTTGCGGGCCTGTGCCGGGATGCTCGGCAAACCCCTGGAAGATGACGGCGCGCCGGTGTTCCAGGCCGTACCGTTGCAGGCGATCCCCGGGCTGAGCGACACCGGCGTGCGGCGCCTGGCCGGGCGTCATGGCCGCAATTTGCCGCGCCTGGCCAGCCTGATCAACAGCCTGGGCAGTGATTGTGTGGGCGCCAGCGATACCCTCTGGGCGGAGCTGGCGTTTGCCGCCGAGACCGAGATGGTTTTGCACCTGGACGACCTGCTGCTGCGGCGCACGCGCCTCGGCCTGCTACTGGCCGAAGGCGCTGCCCACTACCTGGCGGACATCCGGCGGCTATGCCAGCCTCGCCTGGGTTGGGACGACACGCGCTGGGAACAGGAACAGCAGCGCTACCTGCAACTCTGGCAACGCCATCACAGCGTCCCTTGCGCCTCGATCTGAAGAGTGCCTCATGAAAAAAGAGAGCTTCGTGGATAACAACACCCCCGGCAAAGACTATGTGCTGGCGATCGACAACGGCACCCAGAGTGTTCGTGCGCTGTTGTTCGACCTGCAGGGCAACCTGTTGGGCAAAGGCAAGGTCGAGTTGCAGGCCTACTATTCCAGCCAGCCCGGCTGGGCCGAGCAGGACCCGGACTATTACTGGCGCAAACTGGGGGAGGCCTGCCAGCAGTTGTGGGCGCAGACCGGCATCGATCGCAGTCTGATCCGTGGCGTATCCCTGACCACTCAGCGCGGCACCTTGATCAATGTCGATGCCCAGGGCCAGGCGCTGCGGCCGGCCATCCTTTGGCTCGACCAGCGCCAGTGCGAGCCGGAGGGCGGGATCAAGGGGCCCTGGGGTTGGCTGTTCAAACTGGTGGGGGCCGAGGCCACGGTGGACTACTTCCGCGCCCAGGCCGAGGCCAATTGGATCGCCCAGCATCAGCCGGATATCTGGGCTGCCACTGACAAGTTCCTGTTGCTCTCGGGGTTCCTCAGCCATCGCCTGACCGGGCGTTTTGTCGACTCGGTGGGCTGTTGCGTGGGCTACTTGCCTTTCGACTTCAAGCATCTGCGCTGGGCCGCCCCCCGGGACTGGAAATGGCAGGCCCTGGCGGTGCGTGCGGAACAACTGCCGAGCCTTTACAAACCGGGGGAAGAGCTGGGCCGCATCACCGCCGAGGCCAGCCGCCATACAGGCATCCCGGAAGGGTTGCCACTGATTGCCGCCGGCTCCGACAAGGCCTGCGAGGTGCTTGGTTCCGGCGTGGTGGAAGCGACGACCGCGTGCCTGTCCTATGGCACCACGGCGACCATCACCACTACTCGCTCGCGCTACCTGGAAATTGTCCCGCTGATCCCGCCTTACCCGGCGGCGATCCCCGATCACTACAACTGCGAAGTCATGATCTATCGCGGCTACTGGATGGTCAGTTGGTTCAAAAACGAATTCGGCCTGCGGGAAATGCAACAGGCCCGCGAGCAGGGCCTGGAGCCGGAACAGTTGTTTGATGCGCTGGTCAACGCTGTGCCACCTGGCTCCATGGGGCTGACCCTGCAACCCTACTGGTCGCCCGGCATCCGCGAGCCGGGGGTGGAGGCCAAGGGGGCGATGATCGGCTTTGGCGATGTGCACACCCGGGCCCATATCTACCGGGCGATTCTTGAGGGCCTGGCCTATGCGCTGCGCCAGGGCAAGGAGCGTATCGAGCGCCGTTCGAAACTGTCGATCACGCGCTTGCGCGTGGCCGGTGGCGGCTCCCAGAGCGACGCGGCGATGCAACTGACCGCCGATATCTTTGGCCTGCCCGCCGAGCGTCCCCATGTGTATGAGGCGTCCGGGCTGGGCGCAGGGATCGCCTGTGCCGTGGGGCTTGGGTTGTACGCGGATTTTGATACCGCCATCGCCGCCATGACCCGCACCGCCGAAGTCTTCATGCCTCAACCCGAGGCGCAACAGATGTACGACCGTTTGTACCGCGAGGTTTACCTGCGCATGTATCGCCAGCTCAAGCCGCTGTACCAGAGCATCCGCGAGATTACCGGCTACCCGGCGTAGGCCCCCCTGTAGGGGCGAGTTTGCTCGCGAAGAACTTGAGAGCTCCGCGTTTATCCTGCAAGCACGCGTTATCGTTGACGTCCTTCGCGAGCAAGCTCGCTCCTACAGGGGCATTAGACCCCGCTACGTGGCGCTATTGGTGAGTCGTTTTGGCAAGATCGGACAGTGTCGGGGCATACCCGGATTGTTAGGCTGAACGCATCTACAACAAGAGCGTAAAGCCATGAAGTTGCCGTCGTTGCTGCTGTGTCTGGGGCTATGGAGTCTGTCGCCGGGGGTTGGTGCCTGGTCCAATCACAGCGTGGGCAGCTACCTGGCCCTGCAAGATTTGCCCGCGTTGCGCGAGGCGCCCGAGGTGCAGGTCGAGACGCTTGAGCAGTTTCTTTCCCAGCAATACGCTGGCCTGGTGGCCCTGCTGGACGAGCAGGAAAACTTCGCCCGCAGCCACTTTTCCGACTATCCGCCGCGCCCCGATAACCTGCGCCTGGCGCCCCAGCCCGGCGCCGATTTGCGCCGCGACTTCCTCATGGCCCTGCGGGTCAATCCACAGATCCACCTGGCCCAGGTGATCCAGCCCATGCCCGGCGAAGACCTGGCGGGGCGCGCGCAACTCAAGGCGGCCGACGTGATGGTCGAACAAACCCTCTCACCGTGGAATCGCCAGCGCTTTATCCAACTGCAACCGGGGCAGAAGGTCGCGCCGCTGGCGGTGCTGGCGACCGCTGCCGACGAGCCGGACTACGGCCACGATATCAACCTGTTCAGCGATAACCCGGGAGCCGTCGGCGCGTTGTATGGCTTTGGCGTGCAGTCGTTTGGCGATGCGCGTTTCCAGTACAGCTCCCAGGCGCCGTTCCATATGGGGTTCTTCCACGAGAGCGCGCTGGTGTATGCCGCTGCGCCGTTCCTGCTGTGCAACTGGCCGGACTGGCGGGCCTACCAGTACTTCGGCCTGGCACGTTTTGCCTTCGCCAATGGCCATCCCTACTGGGGTTATCGCTTCCTCGGCTGGGGCATGCACTACCTGCAGGACCTGACCCAGCCCTATCACGCCACCACGCTGCCGGGCGACGATTTGACCAGCATGCTGCTGATGGAAGGCAAGGCCCTGGCCGGCTATGACAGCGACAAGCGAGCGGCGATCGAACGTGTCGCCACGCGTCACAACGAGGTGGAGCGCTATCAGTTTGCCTGGCTACGTCACCTGCTGCTGACGGGGGCGAATAACCCGATGCTGGCGGCCTATGCCGACACCCGCCAAGACGGCGATTACCCCGGCTATTCGACGGACTACCTGCGCCAGGTGGTCAGCGCCGAGGCGGATGCCCAGGCGGTGGCGTTCGACGAGGCCATCGGCCAGTGGCTGGCCACGCCCGGGGCAACCCAGAGCTTCAGTGCCGGCAACCAGTTGCCCGTCGAGCGCTACGACCATGCCCGGCTCAACGAGCAGTTGGTGCAGTTGCTGCGCCACTTTGGCGCCCACAGTCGCAACTACGTCCGGGCCGGCCTCGATCGCCCGGCGCAGTGAAACCACAACACATCGCAGTGCAATAACAACAAGAAAGATTGCAGGGGAGAGACCGCAATGAGCACGACAGTGCGCGCGCAAGGCTCGGGATCCGAGGGTAAATGGTCCATCAAATCCACTGGGGCGGGTGTCGGCCTGGTGGGCCTGCTGCAACTGTGCAGCAGCGGAGGCGTGCAGGCGATGGAGTTCAGCCTGCTGGACAAGCAGGTCACCGGCTCGCTCGACAGCACCCTGTCTTATGGGCGCCTGTGGCGGGTCCAGGGGCGGGACAAGGGCAACGACGACGTCAACACCAACGACGGCAATCGCAACTTCGATACCGGGTTGGTTTCCGAGGTGTACAAGATCACGTCGGAGCTGGAAGCCAACTACCAGAACTACGGGTTGTTCGTGCGTGGCACGGCGTTCTATGACACCCAGATCATGGATAAGCGCAACGACTACTACCGCAACAACAGCCCATCGCAACCCAGCCAGAGCCATCCCCAGGATAACCACTTCACTGACCAGACCCGGGATATTGCCGGTAGCCGTGTGGAGATTCTCGACTCCTACGTCTACGGCAACTGGGACGTTGGCCAGATGCCGCTGACTGCCCGGCTGGGGCGCCAGGTATTCAACTGGGGCGAGGGCATCTTCTATCGCGGCGGGGTCAACACCACCAACCCGGTGGACGCGGCCAAGTACCGCCTGCCGGGTGCCGAGGTCAAGGAAGTGCTGATGCCGGTGGAAGCCATCAGCTTCAATATCGGGCTGAGCGACAACCTGTCGATGGAGAGTTTCTACCAGTGGAACTGGAAGGAGACACGCATCGATCCGGTCGGCACCTTCTACTCCCAGAGCGACCTGTTCGCCGATGGCGGCCGCACCGGCTACAACAACTTCACCGGCAGCGCCCTCGACACCCCGACGCCCATCGGCGGCAACGTCATCGGGCTATACGACGCCCTGGGCAACAACCCGATGCTCGGGGGCATGCTGCGCAGCACCGGGCTCTACGCCAACGGCATGACCCCGGCCTACGGCAACACCCTCAAGGTGGCGTCGATCGGCAAGGACTACAACGCGCGCAACGATGGCCAGTTCGGCTTCGCCTTCCGTTACATCGCCGAGGAGCTCAATAGCACCGAGTTCGGCCTGTACCTGGTCAACTACCACGCCAAGGAACCGACCATCGCCGCTAACCTGGCGGGCTACAAAGGTATCGACATGGCGGCCCTGACCAGCATGCTGTCGTCGGTGGCCGGCAGCCAGGCGGCGGCCCTGGCCAATGGCCTGGCGACGGTGGACGTGATGGGCAACATCCAGGCGCACCGGCGCTACGCTGAAGATATCCGCATGTACGGCTTCAGCTTCAACACCACCCTGGGCAAGGCCTCGGTGTTTGGCGAGCTGGCCTACCGGCCGAACCTGCCCATCGGTGTCGCCGCCACCAACGACCTGATCGGCGACCTGGCCAATGGTGCCGGCGCGGCAGCGGGCGGGCAGTTCATCAATGTCGGCGGGCAGATGGTCAACCTCGACAGCCAGATCGACAACTCCGAGCGCGTAGAGGCTTTCAATACCTCCTTGGGCAGCATCTATAACTTCGGCCCGGGCCTGGGCTTCGACTCGCTGTTCGGCGTCTTCGAACTGGCCTCCGAGCACCTGCGCGGCAGTGGCCTGAAGTACCAGGCCTACGATGGCAGCACCCGTTACTACGCGGGCAGCGGCAACACTTCCTATGTGTCGGGTGGTGATCGTGATGACCAGGTCAGCCGTGATTCCTACAGCTACACGGTGATGTTCAACGGTACCTGGAACGACGTGTACGCCGGGGTCAACCTGTCGCCCTACGTGGTCTACAAGGACGACTTCAAAGGCAACTCCTACCAGGCCGGCAACTACATCGAGGGCCGCAAGGCTTACACCCTGGGGCTCAAGGCCAACTACCAGAACAAGCTGGAAGCCGAGCTGCAATACACCGAGTTCTTTGGTGGCGGCCAGAACAACGTTATCCGCGACCGCGACAACATCGGTTTCAACCTCAAGTACTTCCTGTAAGCCGCTGCCATGCTGCGGCGCGAGGGCGGTTGCCCGCCCTCGTTCTTTTGGAGATTCGCCATGTTCCACACACCTCGAATGCTCACCGCCGGCCTGGCGCTGGCCCTCGGCCTGGCCGCTGGCAATGCCCTTGCGGCGCTCTCGCCCCAAGATGCGCAACAGCTCAAGGCCCAGCTCACACCCTTCGGCGCCGAGCGCGCGGGCAATGCCGCCGGCACCATCCCCACCTGGGAGGGCGGCATCACCCAGGCGCCCAAGGGCTATGAAAAGGGCAAGCACCACGTCGACCCCTTTGCCGGTGACAAACCGCTGTTCACCATCACCAAGGCCAACCTGGAACAGTACAAGGCCAACCTGACGGCGGGCGAGATCGCCTTGTTCAACAGCTACCCCGACAGCTTCCAGATGCCCATCTATCCGAGCCGACGCTCCGGCTCGGCGCCGCAGTGGGTGTATGACAACACCTTCAAGAACGCCACCAGCGCCAAGCTGCTGGACGGTGGTACCGGCTTCGCCGATGCCTTTGGCGGCGTGCCGTTCCCCATTCCGCAAAACGGCGTGGAAGCACTGTGGAACCACATCACCCGCTACCGCGGCACCTACATCGTGCGCCGCGCCTCGGAGGCGCCCGTGCAACGCAACGGCAGCTTCGCCCTGGTCACGGCGCAGCAGGAGGGGCTGTTCAACTACTACCGCCAGGGCGGGCAATACGCCGACCTGAAAAACATCCTGTTCTACTACCTGACCTTCGTAAAAAGCCCGGCCCGCCTGGCCGGTGGTGCGACCCTGGTACACGAGACCCTCGACCAGATCAAAGACGCCCGCCAAGCCTGGATCTACGACGCCGGCCAACGCCGCGTACGCCGCGCACCGAACCTGGCCTACGACACACCGATCTCATCCTCCGATGGCCTGCGCACGGCGGACGACACCGACATGTTCAACGGCTCGCCGGATCGCTACGACTGGAAATTGCTGGGCAAGAAAGAAATCTACATCCCCTACAACAACTACAAACTCGCCAGCGCCGACGTGAAATACGCCGACCTGCTCAAAGTCGGCCACCTCAACCCGCAATACACCCGCTACGAGCTACACCGCGTGTGGGTTGTCGAAGGCACCCTCAAACCAACGGCGCGGCACCTGTACTCCAAACGCGTGCTGTACCTTGATGAAGACAGCTGGGGCGCGGCAGTGGTTGATCAGTACGACGGCCGTGGCGAACTGTGGCGGGTGTCGATGGCCTACTTGAAAAACTTCTACGATTTGCCGACTACCTGGAGTGCATTGGACGTGTTCCATGACCTGCAGGCACGGCGGTACTACGTGCAGAACCTGGATAACGAAGAGCCGCAGACGGTGGACTTTGCGCAGCCGATTCCGGAGGACTCGTACTTCATGCCCTCGGCGTTGCGCTTGCGCGGGACTCGATAGGGCTGTCGTTGTTAGTTAGATGGCGAGAGCCGTGCTGGAGGGTGCGGCTCTTTGCTTTTTTTTAAGGTGCCTAGCCCGATGGGTAGTCAGGCTGTTGGGGGCGCTTTATTCGGGGCAAATAAAAAGCCGGCTTGTGCGGCGTTATTTATAAAATTTATTCCGATTTTCAATGAGGCCACAGGCGCTCCCCAGATGTTGTGGATAGGGGCGGCGAAAGTAAGGTCATTGAGGTAGAACTCTTCGATGCTCTACGCACCCGGACGCCAAGCCGAAAGAATTTACCGCGCAACGACGTAGCTTTCTGATCTGGATGGCCTCAGAAACCGGTCAAGTCCCGATTGGGACGATTACAACCTATCGGCCTGCCCAAGGCAGGCCTTGGCAACGCTCAGGCAACGCCCTCCACCAATACCAACGCCCCCACCACCAACGCCTCCATCCCCCGCGCCAATTCCACCTCCATCTCCGCTTCTTCCGTATCCCGTGCCGTTTCCACCACGGGCTCCCGCTGCGTCACCGTGTACACCGTATCCGCCACCGCCATGCAGTGAAACGCCACCGTCGCCAGTAGCCACCGCGCCTGTTCCTTGCTCACCCCAAACCCCTGCGCAATCAACGCTTGGTGCCCATCAATCTTGGCCAGCATCGGCGCGGTTGCTGCCGCGCGGCGGATCACGTAGGGCGTCAGCCCGGGGTGGGTTTTGACGAACTCGCGTACCGAGGTGGCGAACACGATCAGGTAGTCCTTCAACCCACCGTCGGCCTCACCGCAGTCCTGGGGGATCTGCCAGCGGGTGAAGATTTCTTCAGCAACCATGGCCTTGAGCGCTTCGAGGTTGGCCACGTGTTTGTACAGCGCCATATGGCTGACCCCCAACGCCGCCGCCAGGCCGACGAAGGTGATGTTAGGCAGGCCCATCTCGATGCCGGCGTCGACGATGCGCTCGCGGGTGATGCTCGGCGGGCGGCCGCGGGTGGCGGTTTTTTTTGCGGGTTCCATGGGTATTCCTTAATCGCTGAACACAAGGTTGTAGCTGTCTTGTCGGCTTTGCGCAAATTAGTTTATAGTCATGCAACTAAATATGATTCTGATTCTCAAACGGACTTTTTCTGTCAATGGACTCACCTGAAGCGGCTTCGGCCAACCCTCAAGTCGCAGGCACGCTTAGCCGGATTCTGACGCCTATCCGTGGGCGTCTGTGTGTCGCCGCAGGGCTTGCCGCTGTCGGCGGCATGCTGACGCTGGTGCCGCTGGCGGCCATCGCCCATATCGCCGCACGTGTCCTCGGTGCTGGCGCTCAGCTGTCGAGCGAAGTGTGGTGGGTTGTTGGCCTTAGCGCTTTAAGCCTATTCGCGGGCATGGCATTGATTTTTATCGCTGAGCTGCTCGCCCACCTGGCCGACAATCGCCTCACTCACCATTTACGCCGCGCGATCACCCAGCGCCTGAGCCGTGTGCCACTGGGTTGGTTCAGCAGCCGAGCATCGGGCGAAGTGAAACGGGCGATGCAGGACGATATCAATACGCTGCACAGCCTCACCGCGCATTTCTACACCACCGCCGGGCGCGCGGGCGGAGCGGTGTTGGTGTCGATGGTTTACCTGTTGGCGATGGACTGGCGTTTGGCGCTGGTGTCGCTGTTGCCGTTTGCCGGGTATTTCCTGTTTCTCTCGCGGGCCATGCGCGCCAGCGGCGCGAGTATGCAGGAATTTGTCAGCGGGATGGCTCGCATCGACAACGCGGTGGTGGAGTTCGTCAACGGCATTCCGGTGGTCAAGGCTTTCGGCGCCAGTGGCAAAGCGCACGGGGCTTATCGCAGCGCCATCGACACCTTTGCCACGACCTTTATCGACTTCACCCGCCCGCTGGTGGCGTCGATGGCGAATGCCAACGCGATGATCGCGCCGGTCACTGTGCTCGGCGTAGTACTGGCAGCGGGCACGCTGTTTGTTAGCCTGGGTTGGATCGCGCCAGTGGACGTGCTGCCCTTCGTATTGGTGGCGCCGGGTCTGAGCGCGCCGTTGCTGCTGTTGCACTACATCACCCACGATTTGAACAACGCCACCGGCGCTGCGCAGCGCGTGCAGGGGTTGCTGGACACGCCGACGCTGACGCAATCGGCCGTGCAGTTGCCGAGCGGCAACGCAATCTGCTTTGAGCAGGTTGGCTATGCCTATGAGCGCGACCACGCGGTGCTGAGGGACATCAACTTCACCCTGCAACCGGGCACCACCACGGCCATCGTCGGCCTGTCCGGCGCCGGCAAGTCAACGCTGGCGCGCCTGCTGCTGCGGTTTTTCGATCCCAGCAGTGGGCGCATCACTTTGGGCGGTGCGGACCTGCGCCACATCGATACGCCGCTGTTGTATCAGCGCATCGGTTTTGTGCTGCAAGAGGTGCGCCTGATCAACGCCAGCGTGCGCGACAACATCGCCCTCGGCCGACCGTCCGCCACCGCGCAACAGATCGAAGACGCCGCCCGCGCGGCGAATATCCACGAGCGTATTCTGCGCCTGCCGCGTGGTTACGACTCGGTGATCGGCGAGGACGCCCAGCTCTCCGGCGGCGAGCAACAGCGCCTCAGCATCGCCCGTGCAGTGCTGCTGGACCCGCCAGTGCTGGTGCTCGACGAGGCCACCGCCGCGGCCGATGCCGACAACGAAGTGGCGATCCAGGAAGCACTGTCACGCTTCGCCCAGGGCCGCACATTGTTGGTCATCGCCCATCGGCTCGACACGGTGATGCACGCCGATCAGATCCTCGTGATCCACGACGGCACCCTGCACGAGCAGGGCCGTCACGCCGACCTGCTGGCCCATGGCGGGCTCTACGCGCGGTTATGGCAACTGGGCGATTACGCCCGCAGCGAATCACAGGCGGTGCAACCATGCTGAAGACTTTTGTGCGCCTGCTCGGTGAAGACGCGCCCACGCTGCGCCGCTATGCCGTGATGGCGGTGTTCTACGGCCTGCTCAGCGGGCTGACCCTGATCACGCTGGTGCCGCTGATCAGCCACCTGTTGGCCGGTGATGCGCTGGAGGCAGGGCGTTGGTTGATTGCGCTGCTGTTTGGCGTGACCGCTTGCGCGCTGTGGCGTCGCACCCTCGACAAAGCCGGTGTAGCCGTCGGCGTGGCGGTGCTGCAAGGTGCGCGACAACGCGTTGGCGATCACGTGGCGCGCCTGCCGCTGGGCTGGTTCAGCGCGCAAAACAGTGCGCGGCTGGGCCATCTGATCACCCAGGGCATGATGGCGGTGGCGCAGTTGCCGGCGCATGTGTTCACCCCGGTGATCAGCGGCGCGGTGACGCCGTTGGTGCTGGTTGCCGCGCTGTTTGCCTTGCACTGGCCCTTGGGTGTGTTGGCGTTGCTCGCGCTACCGGTGTTGGTGGGCGTGATGCTGCTCACCGCGCGCCTGGGCCAAAGTGCCGACAACACCTATCAGCAGAACTTCGCCCAGACCAGCCAGCGCATGGTCGAGTTCGCGCAGGCCCAGTCGGTGTTGCGCGCGTTCAATGGTAGCGGCGGCGCTACGCGTTTGCTGGACCAGGCCATCGACCAGCAACGCCAGTCCGGCCAGCGTTTGATCTATCGCTCCTCATTGTCGGCGGTGTTCAATGCCTGGGCGGTGCAAGGGATCTTCTGCGCCTTACTGGTGGCGGTCGCGCTGTGGTGCGACGCCCTGGATGCCCACGAAGCCATCGCCGTCTGCGTGGCCTTGGTGCTGGTGTGTCGTTATATCGAACCGCTGCTGGAAGTGGCCAGTTATGGCGAGATCCTGCGCAGCGCCAACGCCCAGCTCGATGAGGTGCACAGCATTCTTGCCGAGCAGCCGTTACCGGTCGCCGCGCAAGCGAAAATGCCCATGGATAGTTCGGTGGAATTGCGCAACGTCAGTTTTCGTTATGCCCCCGACGAACCCCAGGTGCTGCGCGGGGTGAGCCTGCGTATCGAGCCGGGCAGCATGACCGCACTGATCGGCGCGTCGGGCTCGGGAAAGACCACGTTGGTGCGGCTGCTGGCGCGCTTCTTCGATGCGAACCGGGGCCAGGTGTTGATCGGTGGCGTGGAGGTGCGCGAGATGTCCGAAGCGGTGCTGGCCGCGCAGATCAGCCAGATTTTCCAGGACACCTACCTGTTCCAGGGCAGCATTGCCGACAACATCCGCCTCGGTAAACCGGGCGCCAGCCTGGCCGAGATTGCGGCGGTGGCGCAGCAAGCCGGCGTGGCCGAGATCATTGCGCGTTTGCCCCTGGGCCTGCACACGCCGGTGGGCGAGGGCGGGGCGCGGTTGTCAGGGGGCGAGCGCCAACGTATCGCCATTGCCCGTGCGTTGCTCAAGGACGCGCCGATCCTGCTGGTGGACGAAGCCACCGCCGCCCTCGACACCTACAACCAAGCCGCCATCGCCGATGCGCTGGCCAGGTTGCGCGGGCGCTGCACGTTGATTGTGATCGCGCATCAGTTGTCGACGGTGGCCATGGCCGATCAGATTTTAGTGCTGGATGACGGCGAGATTGTCGAGCAGGGCACGCCAGCGATCCTGGCGGCCAGCGCTGGGCGGTACGCGCAGTTTCTCGCCCAGCGCCGGGCGGCCCGTGGTTGGCGGATTGCATGATGCGTCTAGTGGGCTGTGGCGTGTTGCTGGTGCTGTGCGGCGCGTCGCTGCTGGTCGGCGCCCGCGAGATCGACCTGTTGGCAGTCGACGGCGACGCGTGGCTGACGCTGACGGCCAGCCGCTTGCCGCGCTTGGCCGCGTTGGTGCTGACCGGCGTGGGCTTGGCGGTGTGCGGGGTGATCTTGCAGCACATCCTGCGCAACAAGTTCGTGGAGCCGGGGACCACCGGCGGCCTGGACGCGGCCAAGCTTGGCATCCTCGTCTCGCTGGGCGTGGCGCCGGCCGCCAGCGCCGGCGTGCGCATGCTGTTTGCGCTGCTGTGTTGCTTCGCGGCGAGCCTAGTGTTCCTGGCGATCATCCGGCGCCTGCGTTTTCACCATACCTTGCTGGTGCCGGTGATTGGCCTGATGTACGGCGGTGTGCTCAGCGCCATTTCCGAGTTTTATGCGTACCGCCACAACATCCTGCAAAGCATGCAGGGCTGGCTGCTGGGGGATTTTTCCAAGGTGGTGCAGGGCAACTACGAGATCATTTATCTGATCCTGCCCATCGTCGCGCTGGCGTACCTGTATGCGCAGCGCTTTACCGTGATGGGCATGGGCGAGGGCATGGCCACTAGCCTGGGCGTGAACTACGCGGCCACGGCGGCGCTGGGCCTGTTGCTGGTGGCCGTGACCGTGGCGGCGACGGTGATCACCATCGGTTCGATCCCCTTTGTCGGCCTGATGATTCCCAATTTGGTGGCCTTGTATTACGGCGAAAACCTCAGCCGCACGCTGCCCATCGTCGCCCTCGGCGGTGCCGCGTTGCTGGTGGCCTGCGACATTCTCGGGCGCCTGCTGATCTTCCCGTTCGAAGTGCCGATTGGCCTCACCGCGGGCATCGTGGGTGGCGGGATGTTCCTCGCGTTGATCGTCTGGAGGCAGCGATGAAGCGGCTGTGGGCCTTGGTATTCGCCCTGGCGTCGGGCTTTGTGCTGTTCGGTTCGGGGCTGGATTTTGACTACGTGATCCCCAAGCGGCTCGCGCGGTTGGCGGCGATGTGTATCGGCGGGGTGTGCGTGGCGTGGTCGTCGATCATTTTCCAGACCCTCACCGGCAACCGCATCCTCACGCCGGCGATCATGGGTTATGAAGCGGTGTACCTGTTGTTCCAGGCGTTGTTGGTGTTGTTGCTGGGCACCGCCAGCCTGATGCTGCTGGGCAGCCAGGGCAACTTTGTGCTGTCGGTGCTGCTGATGCTCGGCTATTCCTGGGCGCTGCAACGCTGGTTGCTGCGCGAGGGCAACAGCAACGTGTACTTCCTGTTGCTGCTGGGCCTGGTGTTGAGCCTGGTGATCGGCACGGTCACGCAGTTTGTGCAGTTGAAGATCAGCCCCGGCGAGTTCTCGATCCTGCAAGGCTTCAGCCAGGCCTCGTTCAACCGCGTGCAGCCGCAGCAACTGCTGTTCTCGGGGTTATTGGTGGCGGCGCTGTGCCTGGGCTTTGCACGCACGTTGCCGACCCTCGATGTGCTCGCCCTGGGCCGCGACCAAGCCATGTCGCTGGGGGTGGACTACCCGCGCGTGGTGCGCCTGCAACTGGCATTGGTCGCGGCGTTGGTGGCGATTTCCACTGGGCTGCTGGGGCCCACGGCGTTCATGGGCGTGCTCGTGGCCAACACCACCTATGCGTTGGCGCGCACGTTCCGCCACCGGGTCACGTTGCCCATGGGCAGCACGATTGCCATCGCGATTTTTATCGCGGCGCAACTGCTGGTCGAGCACGTCTTCAACTACAAGACCACCGTCAGCATTCTTGTGAACCTGCTGTGCGGCACGTATTTCCTGGCGCTGATGCTGCGCACCCGAGGCACCCGATGATCACTGTGCACAACCTCCACAAAACCTACGGCACCCAGACCGTGCTGGCCGGCGTCAACGCCAGCTTTGCCGCTGGGCGCCTGACCTCGCTGATCGGCCCCAATGGCGCCGGCAAGACCACGCTGCTGATGATGATCGCGAGGCTGATGGCACCGAGCGGCGGCGACATTCGCCTGGATGGCCGCCAGGTCGGCGATATCCCGCTGCGCGACTACGCCAAGCGCGTGGCCACCTTGCGCCAGGCGCCGGATTTCAACCTGCGCCTGACCGTCGAGGAACTGGTGGCCTTCGGGCGCTTCCCTTACAGCCGTGGCGCGCTGACCGGCGAAGATCACCGCGTGATCGATGACGCGCTGAGCTTTCTCGCGCTGCAACCCCTGCGCCGCGCCTACCTCGACGAGCTCAGCGGCGGCCAGCGGCAAATGGCGTTCCTGGCCATGACTATCGCCCAGCAAACCGACTGCCTGCTGCTAGACGAGCCGTTGAACAACCTCGATATCAAACACGCCGTGCACATCATGCGTGCGCTGCGCCGGCTGTGTGACGAGCAGGGCCGTACGGTGATCCTGGTGGTGCACGACATCAACTTCGCCGCCCATTACTCCGACCACATCCTCGCGATGAAAGGCGGTGCCGTGCATTGCGCCGGCAGCGTGGCCGAGGTGGTCAACGAAACCCGCCTGGGCGAACTGTACGACCTCGATTTCGAGATCACCCACGGCGCCCGTGGCCGCCTGTGCAACTACTTCAACCCCGCATGAGAACTCCCATGAACCGCACACACACAGCCTGGGCCTGCGCCCTGTTACTGGCCGCGCTTGGCGCAGGGCCGGCTTCGGCCGCCGCCCCGATCAGCGTGACTCACGCGTTGGGCAGCACGCTGATCCAGCCGCCCGTACAGCGCGTGGTGGCCCTGGACATGAACGAAGTGGATTTTCTCGACCAACTGGGCGTACCGGTGGCCGGGATGCCCAAGGACTTCGTGCCGCCGTTCCTGCAACGCTACAAGGACGACGCGGCGGTGGTGGACACCGGCGCCATCGTCCAGCCGAATCTGGAGCGGGTGCACGCGGCCAAGCCGGACCTGATCCTGATCACCTCGCTGCAGGCCCCGCACTACGGCGAACTCAGCGAGATCGCGCCCACCGTGCATTTCGACGTGGATTACCGCGACAGCCAGAAGCGCCATATCGAAGTAATCAAGCAGCACCTGCTGACCCTCGGGCAGATCTTCGCCAAGCCGGCCCTGGCGCAACAACAGGTTGGCGCCCTCGACGCCAAGGTTGCAGAAGCGAAACGCATCACCGCCGACCGCCCCGAGCGCGCCCTGGTGGTGCTGCATAACAACGGTGCGTTCAGCTCGTTTGGCGTGCAGTCGCGCTACGGCTTTGTGTTCACCGAGCTGGGGGTGAAACCGGCCAGCCCGACCGCCGAGGCCGGCTTGCATGGCCAGCCGATTTCCAGTGAATTCATCCAGCAGGCCAACCCGGACATTCTCTACGTAGTTGATCGCACGGCCGTCATGGAGCATCGCCCGTTGCTGAATGCGCAAACCCTGGGCAACCCGTTGTTGCGCCAGACCAATGCCTGGAAAACCGGGCGCGTGGTGTTTGTCGATGCCGATGCCTGGTACGTCATGGCGGCCAGCCCTAGCTCGATCAAGCAAGTGATCGCCGATGTGATCCAGGGCTATCAACCCTGATTCCAGGCGTTAACCCCGCTTCAAGCTGCCAACACTAAAAAAACATCCCACCTTACGGAGCCTTCCATGACTCACCGTACACGTACCCCTGTGCCCGCTCGTCCGGGTTTTACCTCCATGGCCTTGCTCGGCCTGGCAATCAGCAGTGCCCCTGCTTTCGCCGAAGAACTCGTGCAAGCCGAAGAAAACCGTGTGTCCACCTTGCCGGCGATTCGCGTCGAGGGTGAAATGCCGGCCGCCGATCTGCCGCTGAGCTACGCCGGTGACCAGGTGGCGTATGGCAGCCGGCTCGGCCTGCTGGGCAACAAGGACTTTATGGAAACGCCGTTCAGCACCATCAGCTACACGGAAAAGTTCATTGCCGACCGCCAGGCCCAGACCGTCACCGATGTGATCGCCGCGACCGACCCTGCGGTGTTCAGCAATGGCCTGAAGGGCACCTACAGCGAGAACTATTCGATCCGTGGTTTTGCCACCAGCATCAGCGACGTGACCATCGACGGCCTGTTTGGCGTGGCGCCGTACTACCGCATTTCGCCGGAAATGTACGAGCGCATCGAAGTGTTGAAAGGCCCGTCGGCGCTGCTCAATGGCATGCCGCCAGGCGGTTCGGTGGGAGGCATGGTCAACCTGGTGCCCAAGCGTGCCGGTGCTGAGCCGCTGACGCGCTTTACCACCACCTACATGTCCGAGGCGCAGTTTGGCGGCCACCTCGACGTAGGCCGTCGCTTTGGCGATGAACAGCAATTTGGCGTGCGCTTCAACGGTGTGTACCGCGATGGCGACACAGCGACCGAGCAGCAACAGCAGAAAGCGCAGTTGAATTCGTTGGGCCTGGATTGGCGTGGTGAGCGGGCGCGGCTGTCGGCCGACCTCTACAACAGCGAAGACCGCGTGCGCGGGCAAAACCGTGGGATCAGCCTGGCGGCGAATGTGGCCGTGCCCAAGCCGCCGAAGTCGGACACTTTGCTCAACCCGGACTGGGCGTTTGTCGATACCAAGGATCAGGGCGCGATTGTGCGCGGCGAATTTGACCTGACTGAGCAACTGTCGGCCTACGCGGCGTTCGGCGCCAGCGAGACCCACTACCGCTACAGCGGCGCGATGTCGGCCCAGGTGATCAACAATGCGGGGGATTTGAAGACCAGCATGGGCCAACTGAAGATGGACATCGAGAAAACCTCGGGCGAGGCGGGGCTCAAGGGCAAATGGCAGACCCGGCCGATCGGGCACCAGTGGGTGGTCAATGCCACGCGGTATGCCGACAAGCAAAAGGACTATGGCCGGCGTTGGGTGCCCGGTGCGGATTGGCTGACCAATATCTATCACCCGACCTGGGGGCCGGAGGCGCCGCGCAGCTTTGCGCCGGTGGCACACACCGAATCCACGCTGACCAGCTACGGCGTGGCGGACACCTTGTCGGTCCTTGACGACAAGGTGCAACTGACCCTTGGCGTGCGCCGCCAGAACGTGGTCACGGACACCTTCAATACCACCACCGGCGCGCGTAACAAGCCCGGCTATGACGAAAGCGCGACAACTCCCGCCGCAGCCGTGGTGGTCAAGCTCACGGAACAGGTTTCGGTGTATGCCAACTACATCGAGGGCCTGAGCAAAGGCGCGATGGCGCCGATGACGGCGGCTAACTACGGCGACGTTTTTGCCCCGTACAAATCCAAGCAGAAGGAAATCGGCCTCAAGCTCGACCTGGGCGCGTTCACCCACACCCTCAGCCTGTATCAGATCGAGCGCCCGGGCAGCTCCACCGATCCGGTGACCAATGTGTTCTCCTTTGGTGGCGAACAGCGCAACCGAGGCATCGAGTGGGGCTTCTTCGGCTCGCCCATCGACGACGTCCGCCTGATGGGCGGCGTTGCCCATGTTGATCCGAAGATCACCAAATCGCCAGGCGGCGATGACGAAGGCAAGACGGCCACCGGGTTGCCCAAGCTGCAAGGCAAGCTCGGCGTGGAATGGGACACGCCACTGGTGCCGGGCCTGACCCTGACCGCCAACGCGACGTCGGTTTCCCAGCAATACATCAGTGATGACAACTCACAGTCGATCCCCGGCTACACCATTTTCGACCTGGGCTCGCGGTATGCAATGCAGGTCGCCGGGCGACCAGTGACCCTGCGTGGCACGGTGACCAACGTCACTGACAAGGCGTACTGGGGCATGCCGCTGACGTCCAGCCTGGGCCTGGGCGCGCCGCGCACGTACGAGTTGTCGGCGACCGTGGATTTTTGACGCTTTAGCAAGAGTAAAACTTCAACCTGTGGCGAGGGAGCAAGCTCCCTCGCCACACAGCTATTCAGAATGCGAGTCTTTTGTCCCCCCACTTCATCGTCGGATGAGGTCAAGTGGCGTTGAACGCCATTGGACAGGGACGAGCCTGAAACGCCCGTGATAGCTGAGCTATCGGCAGGATTCTCGGATGGAACAGGTTTATTTCGGACAATTAAAAAGCCGGCTTGTGGCCGGCTTCTCGGGGACTGGTTAAGTCTATTTTTGGTAAACCTCACCAGCCTTCAATCGTTCACTCAAGCGCTCGCCCAAGTGATAAAGGGGGCATCGGCGGGAACTCCTCCGCGTCGCCGGGCAGGGTGTGTGGGCTTTACGCCGACCCTGCCAAATGTGCCGCGCATGTTACTCACATTTATTTCATTTTCCCAGCGCCTGGTCTGATTTAGAGCTGTCGTGGCCGATCAGGTGGTCGTCCAGCGGGACGGGAGGGCGGCGTTTGTTGAGGGTGGACCACCAGAACACCCAGCCCAGGATGTGGACGTTTTGCTCGAAGCGCTGGTCGTAGGTCAGGAGTTCGTCGGGGTGTTCGTTGCTGTTGTGGCTGCGGATGCGCAGGCCGCCTCCGGGTCGGTTGTAGAGGTATTTGATGCGCAGCATGCCGTCGTGTTCGAGGGCGTAGATCTCGCCGTCGATGATTTGCGTGCGGCCGCGGTCGATGGCCAGGATGGCGCCGTCCTGGATGATGTCGATCATGCTGTTGCCAACCATATAGGCTCCCAAGGCGCGGTCGGCGGTGACGTTGAGTTGTTCCAGGGTATGCAGGGACAGGCGTAGGGTTTCCTGGGCGTTGAAGGAGGCGTGGAGGGGGACTTCCACGTCGACTTTTTCCGGGCCGCTGCTGGGGTCGCAGAGGTAGTGGCCGCAGTCTTCGCGTGCGGCGGCGTTGTTTGCGCGGTTGGAGCCTTCCAGGTGGTAGTTGGTCGGCGGGTGTTTGGGGCCTTCGCCGGTACGCAGCCAGCGGCTGGTGACACACAGCAGTTCTGCTATTTCGTCGAGCCGGGCCATGGGCACGCCACGCTTGAACCAGTTATTGACGTGCTGGGGCGTGACGTCGCGATTCTTGGCGAAGTCGGAGGCGGAAAGATGCACTTCCCTAAGTAACGTTCTTAAGCGATCACCTGATGTATTCATAAACGCAGAGTTTACTGGCCGGAAAACTAGATCAAATAAACCATGCGTTGAGTTGGTGTATGTAGGTATTTCCTTATTGCAAGTAAAGTCTTGATTGAATTGAGATTAGTTAAACGTTAGTTGCTTTTTTGTTTATCTAAATGAACTTGCCGTTTATTTTTTCCCACAAAAAAAGCCCCGAATGATCGGGGCTTTTTTGATTGCCGTGGCAATGAGTAGCGGGTATCAGCCTTTGTAGGCAGCTACCGACTTCATGATCTCGGCGCGGGCGGCGTCTGCGTTGCCCCAACCGTCGA
>Ga0265296_1001006_pt1 | contig 35313 bp, 31 predicted proteins | sample MunlanPumphouse1_FD_189073 | JGI IMG/M metagenome (GOLD analysis project Ga0265296, IMG submission 189073) | Groundwater microbial communities from a municipal landfill in Southern Ontario, Canada - Pumphouse #1 | ecosystem: Environmental > Aquatic > Deep subsurface > Groundwater | place...
ACTATGAAACCGATCTATCTCGACCACAATGCCAGTACGCCGCTGATTCCCGAAGTCGTCGCCGCAATGACGCCGTATCTCCAGTCGGGATTTGGAAATCCGTCGAGCAGTCATTCATTCGGGCAGGAAAGCAAACGCGCCGTCGAATCCGCGCGAATGCAACTGGCCGATTTGCTGAACTGCCAATCCGAAGAGATCGTCTTCACCAGCGGCGGCACGGAATCGAATAATTTCGCCATCCGCGGCATCGCGGAAAATCACACAAGCGGTCACATCATCACCAGTTCCATTGAACATCCGGCGGTGCTGGAAGTCTGTCGCTATCTGGAAAAACACGGCTTTTCGGTCACTTATCTGCCGGTCGATTCTTCCGGGCTCGTCAATCCGGACGATCTGCAAAAAGCGATTCGCACGGATACGATTCTGGTTTCGATCATGCTTGCAAACAACGAAGTCGGAACGATTCAGCCGGTTCAAACGCTCGCCGGAATCGCCCATGAATTCGGGATTCCGTTTCACACGGACGCGGCGCAGGCGGTCGGGAAAATTCATGTCGATGTCGCCGAACTCGGCGTCGATCTGCTCTCGGTCGCCGGTCACAAAATGAACGCTCCGAAGGGCGTCGGCGCATTGTATATCAAAATAGGAACGCGCCTTTCACCGATCCTTTTCGGCGCCGGACACGAGCGCGGACTGAGAGCCGGAACCGAAAATGTGCTGGAAATCGTCGGGCTCGGAAAAGCGGCGGAAATTTTCCGGAACGGCGAATCTGCGATCGTTCAGAACCTGCGATATTTGCGGGACGAATTTGTCGGCGAAATTCAGACGGAATTGCCGAATGTCCGGTTTAACGGTTCCATCGACAATTGCCTCCCGAACACGGCCAACCTCTGGTTTCCGGGCATCGACGCCAATACGCTTTTATCCGAATTGCCGGACATCGCGGCTTCTGCCGGAGCCGCCTGCCATGCCGACAGCGTCGAACCGTCTCACGTTTTGAGAGCGATGGGTTTTTCGACCGAACGGATTCTTAGCTCCGTCCGGTTTTCCGTCGGCAGAACAACAACGGAAGCTGAAGTTCAATCAGCCGCTCGCCGGATTTGCGAGATCGTCCGGAAATTGACCGGAACACCGGATTTTACGGAACCGCCAGAAGATGTTACAAGCGTTCGGCTCACGCAATTCACGCATGGCTTGGGTTGCGCCTGCAAGATTCATCCGCAGAGTCTGGAAAAAATCCTGAAGAATCTGAAACCGACAAAAGCCGTTGACGCGCAGGTCGGATTTGAGAGTTCCGATGACGCCGCCGTTTATCGGCTCGACGACTCCACGTCGATCGTTTCGACCGTCGATTTTTTCACACCGGTTGTCGATGATCCGTTCGACTTCGGACGCATCGCGGCGGCAAATTCCCTGAGCGATATTTATGCGATGGGCGCCAAACCGCTGTTCGCCCTGAACATCGTGGCTTTTCCCGAAAAGCGACTGCCGCTGGCAGTTCTTGATCAAATTCTGCGAGGCGCGCAATCGATCGCCGACGAAGCCGGAATTCCCATTCTTGGCGGACATACGATCGAAGACAACGAGCCAAAATTCGGTTGGGCCGTCAACGGTATCGTTCATCCCGACAGGATCATCCGAAATATCGGCGCAAAACCGGGCGACGCGCTGGTGTTGACAAAACCGCTTGGCATCGGCATTCTCACGACAGCGTTGAAACGCGGCTTGCTCGGCGAATCGGAAATGGAAACGCTCGTCCGCGTCATGACTGCGTTGAACGCCAAGTCCGCCGAAATCATGGAAAAATTTCCCGTTCACGCCTGCACGGACGTCACCGGATTTGGACTGATGGGTCATCTGCATGAAATGACGTCGGGTAGCCGCGTCACCGCAAGAATCTTCGCTTCGGAGGTTCCGGTCATTTCCGGAACGATGGAAATGATCCGGCGCGACGTCATCCCCGGCGGAACCGACGCGAACCTGCAGTTTGCCGAACGCTTTACCGAATGGAATGACCGCGTTTTACAATCCGTTCGGATTCTTTTGTGCGATGCGCAAACGTCGGGCGGATTGCTGATCGCTTTACCGAAGGAAATCGCCGATGAATTAGTCAATGAATTGCGTCGCGATGGAATGGAAACCGCATCGGTGATTGGCGTCATAGAAACCGGCGAGGACGGGAAAATTCTGGTTGCGCCGTAAGATAATTTTCATAGATTAAACCGAAAACGATATGACCCGATACCGCAGAGAATACATGAAGATCGCCCGGAAGATGACTCTTTCGGATATTCAGGCGGGCGTTTCAGGTGACGAACTGTCACTCGAAAATCTCGTCGAAGGCGGCCGAGTCAATCCGGCATCGAATTTCTTTCTCGGCGTCTTCAGCCAAAAAGGATTGAACCACATCATCCGGGCGTTCGGATTGATCGATACGCTAAATCAATCCGGGCTCGAAGACATCACGATCGACATCGACACTTCCGACCCGCATACGCATCGTCTTTTTACGTACACCGGCGCGCATCAGCCGGAAAATGTGTTGTGCGAATTAGTGCTGAAACAGGGACCGCTCAATCTCGACGAACACGGCTCGTCTATTCTTCCCGAACGGAAACCGAATCTTCTTCAGGTCGAGTGGCTTCTCCTGCAAAATCCTAAAAGTAAATTTACAGATGAGCGCCCGCCGCTCCCCGGACAAACGCATCCGGGGTTGGGCATCGGCGATCGTCTGCTGCAGATTTTAATTATCATGACGAAGCGGCTCCGGCTGGAAGGAATGGTGAACAAGCCGCGATATTTTCATACCGCGTTCATGTTCACCAAAGGCTTTTCCTTCGTCAATCCGCAAAGTCAGGCACAGATTTACGCGATCAGCAAGAGTCTTCTGCCGAAATATTCTTTCTACACCGTCGCATGGGCGGCGCATTTCAACTGCATCGTCAACAAGATCGATAATTCGTATATGGAATGGAAGCCAGATTACCTGCTCTTTCCGCTGTCGAAGGATTATATCAAATATTTCCGTTCCAAACCTTACGCGAAAAAAATCCAGCAATGCTCGAAGAAAATGGGCTACGTTATCGATACCGAACGGTTCGCTCAATGTATGCAGAAAAACCATTTGAAGATTTACGATTCTCTGAACAAATAGCCGTTTTACACCTTTATCATGAATTTTCCAGATCCGACCGCCGCACTTGAACCATCCGCATTGATTCTGGGAAACGGCGCCTTTCCGCCGGATAATGTCCGGAATCGGATCGTCTCGTCTTTTTCATCGATCGTTTGTGCGGATGGTGGAAGCCGAACCGCCAGAGAAATGAATCTTCTGCCGCAGGCGATCATTGGCGATCTCGATTCATCCGACAAAAACGATCTGAAATATTTCGCCGATCGGGATGTTCGCATTCTTCACCGCATTGCGCAGGAAGAGAACGATCTAGAAAAATGTCTTCGATATGTTCTTCGCCGAAAATACTGGCGAATCGGTCTGCTGGGATTCATGGGCGATCGGGACGATCAAAGCATTGCGACGCTTCAGATCGCTAAAAAATATTGCCGCCGGGCAGAAATCACCTTTTGGTCGGAAACATCCGAATTCTTCTTTCTGGCCGGGATGTCGCACCGCTTATCCACTTTTCCCGGACAAACCGTTTCTCTGTTCGGTTGGCCGCGCGCGTTCAGCGTTTCGACCCGTGGTTTACAATTTCCTCTCGTCGGTGAAACATTATCCGAAGGTTCGCACGGAGTAAGCAATTCCGCTGTCGCTAACAACGTAACCATCGAAAAGACTCGCGGCGTTTTGCTGATCGTCAAAACCGGATGGACGATTTGAACGCTTTCCATCTCGGAACAATCGATCAAATTCTCGTCGTCGTGTATCTGTTCGGCGTCCTGTTCGTCGGACTTCGCTATGCAAAAAGTTATCGGAACGACGTCGATGACTACTTGCTGATGGGCAGAAAATTGTCACTGCCGGCTTTCGTCGCGACGCTGGTTTCGACATGGTACGGCGGAATTCTCGGAATCGGCGAATTCACGCATCGTTATGGCATTCTCAATTGGGTCACGCAAGGACTTCCATATTACGTTTGCGCGATCGCGTTCGCCTTCTTTCTCGCACCCCGCATTCAAAAGAGCATGACTTACACGATTCCCGATATCCTGACCAACCGATATGGACGACGTGCGGGATTGGTCGGCAGTCTCTTCGTTTTTATCCTGGTAACGCCCGCTTCGCATTTTCTCATGACCGCTCTGTTATTTCGTTCCATTTTCGGGATTCCGTTCTGGTGGGGATTCGCTGTCGCGGTGCTTTTCTCTACTTTTTACGTTTTCTTCGGCGGCCTGCGCTCGGATGTCATGACGGACATTCTGCAGTTTTTCCTGATGTTCGCCGGATTTGCAATTTTAGTCGTCACGCTGTTTCTCAAGTTTGGAGGCTGGTCATTCCTGAAAGCAAATTTACCGCAGTCACACCTCTCACCGAATGGCGGTCAAAGCATTCAAACCATCGTCGTCTGGTTTTTCATCGCGCTGTGGACGTTTGTCGATGCGGGATTTTACCAGCGCTGTTCGGCGGCAAAATCGCCGCGCACGGCCAAATACGGCATTCTGATCTCCGTCGCGTTTTGGGCGATATTCGATTTCCTGACGACATCCGCGGGTTTATATGCCCGGGCGATATTCCCGGAAATCGAGCCGCTGATGGCCTTTCCGACGCTGGGCGAGCAGATTTTACCAGTCGTCCTTCGGGGGATTTTCTTCATCGCACTATTGGCGACGATCATGTCCACGCTGGATTCCAATTCGTTCATCGGGGCAATCACCTTTGGACGCGATTTCATCTGGCGAATTCGCGGACGCGGCAACATCAATCACTATACGCGACTTGGCCTCGTCGTAACGGTTGGCTGTTCGGTTTTACTGGTGTGGTTATTTCCATCCGTTGTCAAAATCTGGTACTTGATCGGTTCACTCTGCGTGCCGGCACTGCTCATTCCACTCGTCGCGAATTTCATACCAAAGTTACGTCTGGGTTCACAGGCGGCATTCCTGAGCATGATTGTCTCGTTTGTCGGAACGTTATGTTGGTTGATTTTGGGAATCTGGCGCGGAACCATGACCGATCCGGTTTATCCGCTGAACATTCAGCCGTTTTTCGTCGGATTTTTCCTGTCAATTCTGATCGCGGGAGTCGATCGGATAGTGGAAAAACCGATGCGCGCTTCCCGTCCGTGACACAATCTTTTCCCTAAAAATAGAATCATTGATGTTGATTTAATCGCCGAGTTTCGATAAATTCCGGCGCTATTTATGAATAGAGCCAATTTTACTAATGCTGGGCGATTAGCTCAGTTGGTCAGAGCGTCCCGTTCACATCGGGAAGGCCATCCGTTCAAATCGGATATCGCCCACTTGAAAGGCAAGGTTTTGAGACAAATAGCAGAAGATCAGCCCAAAATAGCCTGTACAGATTGCACCGCCTTAGGTGCAATTTTTATTTTTACACGAGAGAATTGGAGGAAATATGTTAACTGAACTCAGCAGATTGGTTATACTTCAGAAGATTGACCTCAGGTTGCTAGAGATAAAACACAAAAAAGGCGACTTGCCGCAAACCGTCGATGCGCTTCAGCACGCTCTGCAGAAGCTGGATACAGAACTGACCATGGATACCAAACGCCAAAAAGAAATTACACTCGAAATGACCCGTCTCGACAATCAGATTACCGACGATAAACAGCGCCTGACGAAATTTCAGGACCAACTCTATCTCGTCACATCCAACAAAGAATACGATGCCCTGACATCTGAGATCGATCAAATGAAGCAAAATATCGATAAGGCCGAGTACACGATCCTGACACTTTCGGATGAAGCCGGAAAATTAAAAGAATCGATCAAATCCAAAACACTCAGCCATCAGGAAAAATCCAAGGAATTGGAAATTCAGGCGGCGGAACTGGAAAAAATGAACCAGTACACGAAAGAAGCCCAGGAAAAGGCGATGGCAGAGCGGGAAAACGTTCTGGAGATGATTCCACTGAGATATATTCGCGAGTACGACCGCGTCGCCAATGCCAAGGAAGGCGTTGCCATCGTGTCCATTCACCAGATGTTTGAAGAAAAAGTAGATAAAAAGGGAAATGTTGAATATATTCCGGGGCAGGTTTTTTGCAGCGGATGTCACAAGATTGTCCCTCCGCAGAAAGCCGTTGAAATCAGGTCTGGTAATCAAATCATCCGGTGCGAATTTTGCGGTCGAATGCTGTATCAGGACAAATCCGGTGAAAATCGCACGTCAAACGAGGAGGAAATATTCTGAAGTTGGTCGGGCAGTCGCCCCGATTTATTCGGGGAGGAAAGTCCGAACTCCGCAGGGCAGGGTGTCCCGTAACTCGGGATCGCGTGAGTGAAGGAAAGTGCCACAGAAACGATACCGACCCCTCCCGATTTTTCGGGAACGGGCCAAGGGTGAAATGGTGCGTCCTGCAATTAAGCGGGATCAAAGTAAGAGCGCACCGTTTCGTCAGCAATGACGAAAGCTGGGCAAACCCCACCCGGAGCAAGATCAAGCAGGGAAATGGAATAGCCCGTTCCTTCAATTTCCCGGGTAGATCGCTTAACCTCAGCGGTAACGCTGAGCGTAGATAAATGACTGCCGTCCCGAAGTCTCGGGACACAGAATTCGGCTTATAGACCAACTTCATTTTTATTGCGGTCATGAAACAGAACTGGATATTCGCACCGACAAATCCCCAGCGGGTGAAAGAAATTGCCGTTACCCGGCGCCTGCCGCGTGTCATCGCCGCAGTGCTGGCTAACCGGAATTTCTCCGGCCCGGACGCGATCGACCGGTTCTTCAATCCAAGCCTCGATAATTTGTACGACCCGTTTCTGATGACTGACCTGAGAAAAGCCGTTGACCGGCTCGAACAGGCGATGATGAATAAAGAAAAGGTCATGATCTGCGGCGACTATGACGTCGATGGAACGACGGCGACTTCGCTTCTTTTTCTCTCCTTGCGGGAAATCGGACTGACAACCTCTTACTACATTCCGGACCGCGATAAAGAGGGTTACGGCCTGTCCAAACACGGGATCGATTACGCCATTCAAGAAGGCGCTTCGCTCATCATCACCTGCGACTGTGGCATCAACGCCAACAGCGAGATCGAATATGCCAATCAAAACCATGTCGATGTCATCGTCACCGACCATCACGAGCCGGGCGAAACCTTGCCGCCGGCCGCGGCAATTCTGAATCCTAAACGCAAAGACGACTCTTATCCGTTCAAAGATTTGTGTGGCGCGGGAGTCGCGTTCAAACTCCTGCAGGGATTCCTCATCGCCAATAATTTGCCCATCGATGATATTTATAAACATTTAGACCTTGTGGCAATCGGCACAGCCGCCGACATTGTTGCCATTTTGGACGAAAACCGTACGTTGGTCGCCAAAGGACTCGAAGTTCTCAATGCCAGCCAGAAAATCGGCGTGCAGGCCCTTCTAAAAGTGTCCGGTTTCGAAAACAAGACGCTGAATGTCGTCAACATCGTTTTCGGTCTGGCGCCGCGGATCAACGCCGCCGGCCGATTGGGCGAAGCCACACGCGCCGTCCGACTCCTGACCTCTTTCAATCTTGAAGAATCAAATCTCCTTTCTGCGGAGCTCGAGCAGGAAAATAAAAACCGCCAGAATATCGAACGCGAAACGATCAACAGCGCCATTCTTCAACTCAACGCAACGCACGATATAGACACCGATAAGGTTTTGGTTCTTTCCGATACGACGTGGCATCATGGCGTCATCGGAATCGTCGCCAGCAAACTCAAGGAAACCTACAACCGGCCTGTCGTGATGATCGCTTTTCAAAACGGCTTCGGCCGCGGTTCCGCGCGCAGTATTCACGGATTCGACCTTTATGCCGCTTTCAGCCAATGCGCAGATCTGCTTGATAATTACGGCGGTCATAAAATGGCAGCGGGACTTACGATTAGCGAGAAGAACCTGCCGGCGTTCATTTCCCGCCTGAAAGCCATCGCGTCCAAGTCGATAACCGACGAAATGCTCTTTCCGGGAATTTACATCGACACGGAAATCCGGTTCGACGAAATCAATCAGGAAGTTCTGGACTACCTGAACAAAATGTCGCCGTACGGACCGGGCAACATGCGGCCGGTATTCGTCGCCAGAGGTTTGCAAATCCACGGCATGCCGCGGATCGTCGGCGAACAACATTTAAAATTCAAGGCATCCAAAGACCGCACCGTATTCAGCGCCATCGGCTGGAAGATGGGCGAGTTTTATGAGATGCTGATCAGTAATAGATCTTTAGATATGGCATTTGTGATCGAAGAAAACGAATGGAACGGAAATAAAGAAATTCAACTTAGTATCAAAGACATCCGTTATTCTGAATCGACTCATCATTAATCGGAGGATTTTGCTCCATGTTTAAAAGTAAAATTTCCGGCATTGGCAAACATGTTCCAGAAAATGTGATCACCAATTTCGACCTTGAAAAAATCATGGACACCAGCAACGAGTGGATCGTCGAACGCACCGGCATTCACGAACGCCGGTTCGTCACACAACCGACCGGTGCGTCGGATTTGGCGCTTCCCGCCTGCCGGGAAGCGATTCAGAACGCCGGAATTCAGAACTCCGACATCGATTTGATCATCGTCGCTACGACCACTCCCGAGCACTCGTTTCCGGGAACGAGCAGTTTTTTACAGGCATTGCTGGAACTTCCGGGTGTTCCGACGCTCGATATTCGGGTTCAATGTTCCGGTTTCATCTACGGACTTTCCATTGCCGACCAATTCATTAAAACCGGCCAGTACCGCAACATTCTTCTTGTCGGAGTTGAAGTCCAATCCGTCGGTCTGAATCTGACAACGGAAGGACGCGACATCGCCGTTCTTTTCGGCGACGGCGCCGGTGCGGTTATCGTCAGCCGTTCGGACGACGAAAGCCAGATTTTCTCCACACATCTTTTCGGAGACGGCAGATTCGCCAAAGAATTGTGGGTGGATGCACCAATCTGCGATCGGTCGCCGCGCATCACGCCGGAAATGATCGCCGAAGGCAGACATTATCCCAAGATGAACGGCAGACAAGTATTCAAGCACGCCATTTCACGTTTCCCGGAAGTCATCAAAACCGCTCTCGATGCTAATTCTCTGACATTGAATGACATCGCGCTGGTGATCCCGCATCAGGCGAATCAGCGCATCACCGAAGCCGTTACCCAGCGACTTGAAGTCCCGCCGGAAAAAGTGTACAGTAACATTCATCGATACGGAAACACGACGGGCGCTTCTATTCCGCTCGCGATGTACGACGCACTGAGCGAACAACGGTTCTGCAAGGGCGACCGCATTATTCTTGCCGCTTTCGGGTCAGGATTCACGTGGGCTTCCGCCCTGATCAAATGGTAATCAATCGCTGGATTTAAACCGGCGCCGATGATGCGAAACAACCTAATCCGAAACCAAAACTGACACCCATGGCAACCGCCCATTTTCGCGCATCGAAAGAAATTTCCGGCCGTCGCCAGCCTCGGTTGCAAACCGGAATCATTCTTCTGATCGTTTCGCTTGTCGTCGCGATGGCGCTTTGTTTTCCGCGCGCACATTACAGCACGCTGAATTACAAGGTCAACGACATCACGCGGGTGCCCGTCATCGCGCCTTTCGATTTCCCCGTTTTAAAAAGTGAAAAAGAATTGTCCGACGACCGCGAAGAGGCATTGAAAAAAGTGCCGTTCGTTTTTATTCAGGACGAAAGCGTTGACGAAACCGAGATTCAGCGTCTCAACCGGTTTTTCGAAGAAATCGGGGTCATTCGCTCTGCGAAAAATAAATTGGACGAGTCGCGGCAATCCGCCGAAAAGAGCCGCACACTTAAGCGATCCGATGAATCGCTCACCCAGTTCGAATCCGATTCCAGCGCTTACCGCTCATTGATCGACCGGCTGGAAAACCAGCACAAGATCGAACAGAATTCCACACTTCAGAAAGCCCTGACGGCCGATCCGAAAGCGTACCTGACGCCGGGTTTGTCGAATCAGATCCGTCAAATTCTGGCCGATTTGTACAACCAACTCATCACCGACATCCCGAAGCAGGACATCGTTTCGGAGAAAATCTCCATTCAGCAAAAAGGCGAAGAGTTGCTGGAAGAAACGTCGCGCGTGCTGTCTCTGGAAGAGGCCTGGACGAAAGCGAAACGAATGCTTCATGCCCGTTATCCGGACGACGAGCAGACGGTCAATATCGGCTACGAAATTATGGTCCGGTTCATCAAACCCAATCTGATCTTTCAGCGTGAAATTACCGACGCGCGTCAAAAGGAATTGCTGGGTAAAGTTCCGATCAGCAAAGGCGTCGTTCTCGAGAATGAAAAGATCGTCGATGCCAATACGCGCGTGACGCCGGATATTTTCCGGAAGTTCGATTCTCTGTTGAAAGAGCGCGCCAGGCGTTCCAATATTCGCGGCGGTCTGCGGAAAAGCCTGCCGATTATCGGCGATCCTGTCATGTTTTTCGGACAGGCGGCAATGATCGGAATTATTTTCTCATTTTTTATCATCTATCTCTCCGCATATCAATCCGGCATCGTTCGCAACGCCAAAAAGATCGGATTAATCGGCATCATTTTTCTCATCCAGACGATCCTGACGTCGATCTTCGTCGGAAAATTCAATATTTCCGAATACGTCGTTCCCATCACGTTCGCCGCCATGACGCTGACGATCCTGTTTGACAGCAAGATCGCTTTTGTCGGTATTTCGACGCTTGTCGTGATCATCGGCGCACAATTGGGCGGCAATATCAACTTTATCGTTACATCGATTTTTGCCAGTTCGTTGGCGATCTATTCCGTACGCAAACTGCGCCAGCGAAGCCAAATTTTTCGCGCCATCCTGATAATCGTCGCCGCCTATATGGTAAGTATTTGCATCACGGAAATGCTCAGGTTTTCTCCATCGAAAGAGATTCTCAACCACCTGTTGTACGCCGGGATCAACGGCGTAATTTCCCCCGTTCTGGCATACGGAACGATCGGTCTATTCGAAAGCGCATTCGGAATTACAACCGATCTGACATTGTTGGAATTGGCCGACTTCAATCACCCGGCGCTCAAACTGTTGTCCAAAGAAGCGACCGGCACTTTCACCCATTGCGTTACCGTCGGAAATTTAGCGGAAGCCGCGGCGGATGCGATTGGCGCGAATGCGCTTCTCGCACGGGTTGGCGCCTATTATCACGACATCGGAAAGGTTACCAAGCCGGAATATTTCATCGAAAATCAATCGTTTGATTTGAATAAACACGACAATCTGGCGCCGAATCTCAGCGCGCTCATCATCATCAATCACGTCAAGGAAGGCATCCGCCTTGCCACGGAATTCAAATTGCCAAAAATCGTCGCCGACTTCATTCCGACGCATCACGGCACGACGCGCGTCGAGTACTTTTACAACAAAGCGTTAGAACAGGCGGAGAATCCCGCCGACGTCAACGACTCGGATTTCCGCTATCCCGGACCGAAACCACACACCAAAGAAACCGGCATCGTCATGATCTGCGAGACGATCGAAGCCGCTTCCCGCTCTTTGGATAAACCGACGATTGGAACCATCGAAAAAGTCATCGATATGATCATCGAGAAACGTCTGAAAGAGGGACAATTCGACGAATGTCCGCTGACGCTTTCCGACCTCAAACGAATCAAGGGAGACATCAGAACCAACACGGGAATTTTACCCATTCTCAAAGGAATTCATCATCTCCGGATCGAATATCCCAGTCAGGAAGGCCCGACAAAAAATGGAAAAAACAACTCATCCACAACGCGGAGAGGCTGACACATGCCAAGCATCAAGATCATCAACGAATATCCGTCACTCTTTTTGTTACAACCTGCGTTCGAACGCATGGCCTATCACATCGCCTGCAAAGAACAAATTGCCATCAAGTGTGTCAGCGTCATCGTTACGGACGACGCCAAACTGAACGAACTGAAAAAGCGATATTTCGGCGAAGATCTTCTCACCGATACAATTAGTTTTAACTATAACGAACCGAACGAGCCAATCGAGGGAGAAATTTATCTCAGCATCGACCGGATTCGGGAAAACGCCGTACAGATCAAGTGCGATTTTGAAAAAGAACTCGCCAACGTGTTCATTCATAGCCTGCTTCACCTGCTGGGCTACAACGACGACACCGTGCGAAATTCCAAACAAATGTCCGCTCTCCAGAATTTTTATCTCCATCAATTGAACACGACGCGGCTTTACCGCAACCGTTTCAAACCCGTTCTCAAGACCAATGACTGAAAACTGCAAAGAATTTGACAATCTGGTGCACATCGTAAAAACCCTTCGCGGAGAGCATGGATGTGAGTGGGACAAAGCCCAAACCCACGAATCGCTCACGCCATATCTCCTCGAAGAAACCTACGAAGTTCTCGAAGCGATCCAGGAAAACAAACCGGAAAAACTGAAAGAAGAACTCGGCGATTTGCTCCTCCACATCGTTTTTCAGGCCGAGATCGGCGAAGAGGAACAGAGATTTAACCTGAACGATTCGATCCGAACGATCAACGAAAAATTGGTTCGCCGTCACCCGCACGTTTTCAACGGCGTTCAGGCAAATCTGAAAGAAATCAAACAGAACTGGGAAGAGATCAAACTGAAGGAAGGGCGAAAATCGCTCATGGAAGGTCTTCCCAAAACGATTCCGGCACTTCTTCAGGCCAGACGCGTGCAGGAAAGAGCGGCGCAGGTCGGTTTTGACTGGGACGACATTTCCGGCGTCTGGGCAAAGATAAAGGAAGAGTTGCACGAATTGGACGAAGCAGTTGAAAGCGGAAACCGCGAACACATCGTCGAAGAATTCGGCGACATGCTTTTTGCGATCGTCAATCTATCCCGGTTCCTGAACCTCGATCCCGAAGCGGCACTGCGAAAGAACGTCAAGAAATTCGTCGCGCGCTTTCAAAAAGTCGAAGATGATTTCGCCTCGCGCGGTGTATCTATGAAAAACGCCACTCTCGCGGACATGGATCAGGTCTGGAACGACGTCAAACGAACGGAAAACCATTGCCAGCCCGATTCCCTTTCCCGAACGGAAACGGAATAAACCGCTTCATTTACAATACTTACAAAACTATCCCAAACCGTTTTATCATCATTTCGTAAATACCACTTGACGGCTACCGATTTTAGGTTTATATTCTTTTTAGGTATGAATATGAAGTTATTTGAAATTCAATCCTGCAGTGGCATAGCGGAGTAAATTATTGGAACCAACACCACTAATTTGGGAGCTGTTCTCCGAGTGAGGAAAGCATGCCTCCTCGTCGAGGAAACTTGATACACTCGGGAGGTGCCCACCGTTACAATGCGGTTCCCATAATTCCGCTACTGTTCATTGCAGGATGAATTTTATAGGAAATTCGTTTTACCCGTTATTAAAGACTTAAGTAAAATGAATTTCCGGAATACTTCTCAAATCCGCAATTAAATCCACCTGCTTTTTCAATGGAATACGTACCGTAAAAGTGATCGATCTGTCGTCGAATCCTTGCTGGAATTCGGCGGAGAATTTTCTCAAAATCCGCATCACATCGGAATATTTATCCATCGGCGATCCGATAACCAGCGACGTCATGATTTCGTATTCCTCCGTACCGGATTCGTCGAGCGCTTTTCCCGCCGTGCTTCCATAAGCCCGAATCAGTCCACCGATTCCCAGTTTGATCCCGCCGAAATAACGAACGACCACACAAACGACATCGACGAGGTCTCTGCCTTCAATGGCGGACAGAATGGGCGGACCTGCGGAACAATGCGGTTCGCCTGCATCCGAACTGTGCGCAACGACATCGTTATTCTGAAAAATGCGGTATGCCCAGCATTCATGATTGGCTTTTCGGTGTTCTTCTTCGATTTCTGCAATTCGTTTCCGAGCCGCCTCTACCGAATCGACTTTCGCACAGTAAGCGATAAATTTGGAATTCTGGATTTTGGTCTGATAAGTGCCGTTTTTAACGATTTGTTTCAACACTACAATCTCATTCAATAAATCCGATCGGTCATTTCAATATCATCAATTTTTTGGAAAAAGACTTCTGTCCGTATCGAATCGTCACAAAATGAATTCCCGACGCCACATACCCGGCGCCGATCTCTTCGGACGGAATTCCGATCGTGTTGACTCCCCGACAAAGAAATCCCCGATCGATTTTTTTATGGAAGATTTCACCGCCTCTGAGATTATAGAGCGCCATGTTCACATCGGTTGTCACCCTCCCCAACTGAAATTCCAGAAACAACTCGGATTCCGATTTGATGAGGAACGGATTCGGATAGAGCGCGAGAAATTTGACCGGAATGACCTGCGAATCCGGAATTGCGATGACACTCAAATTGACCGTCGAAGTCGAAGTTGTGGATGAATTCGTCATAAAAACGACCAGCGTATCTTTCGATAACGCGTCGCCTACAATGACATCGTTTCCGATGGAAAAACTGCGGGATACACTCGTCGATCCGAACCGATCCAGCAGATAACCGCCAATCAGATTTCCATCGCCGGAAGCGCTGGCCGATAATCCGACGAACAGGTCTGCGGAAAAAGTGATCAAAAACTGCTGGGTGGAAAATTGCTGAATGGTAGAACTGAAATCGATGCGGTCGGTCAGTTTTTGTCGATTTACTAACAGGACGTAAAGTTGCGGAAATTCCTTAGCGTCGTCGGAAAGCGCGTATCGAGTGTCATAACGTACTCCGGTGTAGTAACATCGTCTCGCAAACTCGTTCCAGAACAGAGCAAGCGATGCGCCGCTTTCATTTTCAATCGTCTGTTCCAGCGCCTGAAATGCGTATTTCGTCTTGATGGTTTCCCAAACCGTTGCCATAAAATCGGGATCATCCGGAAATTGCTCGATTAAAAAACGAACGAAAATTCCCAGCGAATACCAGTAAGCATCCGACCACACCGGGTTGTTCGGATCGTTGAAAAAATCCGAAAGATAACCAAAATAGTCATTGATCTCCGGATAGGCGCGCTCCTCGAACCACGTCGAACACCATTCCAGAAAATAAGCGTCGCCCATCTCATCATCCACGCCGATCAGTCCGTTGTTTTCCCACCAATTATATCCCATCTGAATGATGTGGAAAAATTCATGCGCAACCGTGACGCGCATGCCGTCCAAACCGTTTGTATTGTACGCCGGTTCGGCATAATCGTTATCGATGATGGTATAACCAGTATAATCGTATTGGCGCGATGTCGCAGTCACTTCATCTTCGGGATATGTCCAGGCGTATGCACTTCCCGCCCAGTTTTTAATATAAATATCGATTTCAACGCCGTCCATTCCGTTGTCGGATGGTGGCGGATCGAATCCAAGCGTATCGATCAGCAGGCTGTAACTCCGCTCGGCCGCGATGCCGACTTCCCAAACATAATCAGGCACATTCCTCGAATTTGTGACTGTCGTGCTAACCGCATCATATCCGGTCATCGTGTAATGAATTCTAAAATGACCTTCCGGAGTAACATACTCGTTCGACAAACTCGGACGCGTGTAAAGCGCTTTTCCGAGAATCTTCCGAATATTCGACGGAGAAATCATAACCGACTTGATGGCTCTTGTCTCGGATTTCTTAACCGTTCCGGAATTTAGCGTCAACTGTTTTTGTTCGAGCAATTCGCGGTACGCATCCACCACATCCGCCCCCAACAAGTTGCCGGCGAGCAGGATCAGTGGTACAATTTGAAATATTTTTTTCACGGTCTATTTTTTCCGGAACGAGACGGTCAGCGGAACGCCTTGAAAACCGAATCCTTTGCGAATCTGATTTTCCAGAAACCGCTGATAATCTTCCTTGACCAATCTCGGCTCGTTACAGAAAAACGCAAAAACCGGCGGATCGGCTTTCACCTGCGTGACATATTTAATGCGGATGTATTTGCCCATCATCGCAGGCGGTGGCGTTTTGTCGATGACCTTCTGAAAAAAGGCATTCAGTTCGCTTGTCGTTACCCGCTTTTTACGATTCTCACGGACTTCCCGGGCTACGTCGAATATTTTGTTGATCCGCTGTTTGGTCAAAGCCGAGATTGCCAGCACCGGATAATGCTCGATTTCACGAAATTCATCGATCAGGTCTCTCTGGAATTCGATGAGCGTGTTTGTGGATTTCTCGACCAGATCCCATTTATTCAGCAGAACAATCATGCCTCTTTTCTGATCGATAACATACCGAACAATATTGGCGTCCTGTCGGGTAAATCCTTTGGCCGCATCGATGACGACCGCGACGGTATTTGATCGCTCGATCGCGCTTTCCGCCCGGAGCATGGCATAAAATTCGATGTTGTCGCTGATCGCGCTTTTCTTTCGCAATCCGGCGGTATCGATGAGAAGAATTCTCTCGCCGAAATATTTCACCATCGTATCGATCGCATCGCGCGTGGTGCCGGGAATATCGGTAACGATGGATTTTTGTTCGCCGGTCAGGGCATTGGCGATCGAAGATTTCCCGACGTTCGGCATTCCGACGATGGCGAGCCGCAAATCGACTGTTTCCTCTTTTTCAGAAAGCGCCGGTTTAGGCGTTTTTTCGAGGATCGTATCCAGCAAATCGCCGATCCGACGGCCGTTGAGAGCCGAAATAGGATATGGTTCGCCGAAACCCAACTCGTAAAATTCAACAGCGTTATGTTCCCTTGTTTCATCATCGCATTTATTCACGACCGCCAGAACCGGTTTCCCGGAAACGCGCAGCATGCCGGCGATTTCCCGGTCCATCTGCATCACGCCATCCTTCATGTCTAACAGGAAAAGCGTCAGATCGGCTTCTTCGATGGCCAGTTTGACCTGTTCCCGAATCGCTGTCTCGATCTTGCCGTCGCTTTCCGGGATAAAACCACCTGTATCGATCAGAACGAAACTTTTTCCGACCCAGTTGACGATTTCGTACAGACGATCCCGCGTGATCCCGGCTTGCGGATGAATGATGGACCGTCTCTTTTGAGCCAGCCGGTTAAAAAGTGTCGATTTCCCTACATTCGGGCGCCCGACAATGGCGATGATCGGTTCATTACCTTGCATTTTCGAATATCTCCATAAAATCGTTTTGAAAAATTCGCACCGGCGTTTTTAATTCTTTCTGAATTTCATCCGGCGTCATATCGTCGAGCAAAACGCCCGTTTCGTTCAGGCATCTCGATGGCAACCAGATCGCGTCGAATCCAGAAAGATGCCTGATTTGCCGGACGATGTCGCGTCCGGTCAAAAGTCCGGCGACCGTGACTGTCTCGCCGTAAAATTGATTGATGACGGGGAAAACCTCGACATGCAAATTGCCGATCGCATTCAATCGCGGCAAGATGATTTTTTCCAAAACCGGCGCCGCCAACGTTCCGGTCACGAATAAAATTCGGCGAGGCGTCGTGACGGATGCGGGAAATTTTCTCTGCTGTCGTTTGAACGAATCGAGCATATCCCGGACGATTCCCACACCGTTTTCGATCTGATAATAAGCGCCATAATGACGCCCGGAGGGAACCGCCTGCCCTGCAAGCAGGTAAAATTCATCGGTAAAATAGACGAACGGACAGCCATCGTCGTTCCGGTACAATTTGTCCCAGATACGCGATTGCTTCAATAGCGCTTTGGCCTGATCCGGATTCACGTTCTGTAACTGCGGTAGATGCTGACGATGTTTCGTCAATCCGACGGGCGCAACAGCAACGCTTTTGATATGGCTCTTCAAACCGTACAAATCACGGATCGTGCGATGAAGAATCTCGCCGTCGTTCCATCCCGGAATAAGAACGATCTGCGTGTGCATATCGATGCGGTGGCGCGCTAAAAAATCCATTTTTTCCATCAGACGGTCTTCGCCGCGAAACCGCAAGAGTCGCTTCCGTACGGCCGGATCGGTTGCATGGACGGAAATGTACAAAGGCGACAATCTCTGCCGAACGATGCGCTCCAGTTCGTCGTCACCGATATCCGTCAGCGTCACATAATTTCCGTATAAAAAAGAGTACCGGTAGTCTTCATCAAAAAAATAGATCGGTTTGCGCATTCCGTTTGGATTTTGCCGGATGAAGCAAAAAACGCAGTTATTGGAACAGGCACGAATAGCCGGGCTTTCAATGTCAAGACCGAGGTCTTCGTCATACGACTTCGCGATTTTCATCGACAGCGATTTTCCGTCGCGGGATAGATCGATCCGTAATTTTTCATCGGATTGAAAAAAGCGATAATCCAGGAAATCATGGACGGGATGTCCGTTCATTGCGACGAGAATATCACCTGATTGAATATTTGCCCGTTCTGCCAAACTATCGATTTCAACTGAATTAATCTTTACCAAAGTGCATCCGGAAATTAGAAGTTTACGGTAGGCGCCGGGAAAAAATGCGCCAAATCCGAACAATCAAAAGAGCGGGTGAGGAGAATCGAACTCCCGTGACCAGCTTGGGAAGCTGACGTTCTGCCATTGAACTACACCCGCATCGTCAAAAAACACGAATTAATTTAATAGTATCTTACTATTTTCAAAACGATTTTAAGAGGCAAAACACACAATCTTCAGCAGAGAAAAACACCAGTTTATCCGTCGGATTGCAGGAACTTTAAAAAGAACAGTAAATCACTATTTGTTGTGATTTCCCCGTTGGAAAGCACAAAATATTGCGCTTTTCCAATCATAATTCTTGCCTCTATTTTCCGGCTTTGGTATATTCACGTGCAAATTGAATTATGAATTTTTGTTTTATAAATCAGGGACGCTGGAGAGAAAAATGTCTGAACCCATCGCGATCAATTTTGAAGTCAAGGAGACGGAACCGACACCAGTGGTGTCGGTGGAAAAACATCCGTCGGCCAAGCAATCGGCCACACCGGAAAAATCGATTTTTTCAGAAAACGCCATACAAATTCTGAACAGACGTTATCTCATTCGCGATAAAATGGGTAATGTCCTCGAAACACCCGATCAGATGCTTCATCGCGTCGCAGACGCTATCGCCGAAGCGGACTCGGCATACACCAACCGAAATGCCGTTCAAAAAACCGCCGAAAAATTCTACCGGATGATGCTTTCCAGGGATTTTCTTCCGAATTCACCGACGCTGATGAACGCCGGTCGCGAGTTGGGGCAGCTTTCCGCTTGTTTCGTTCTGCCGATTGACGACTCGATGGAATCGATTTTCCAAACGTTGAAAGATACAGCAATGATTCATAAAAGCGGCGGCGGGACGGGATTTTCGTTCAGCCGGATTCGCCCGAAGAAAAGCGTCGTTAAATCAACGAGCGGAATCGCCAGCGGACCGGTTTCCTTCATGAAAGCCTACAACGCGGCCACAGAAGCCGTCAAACAAGGCGGAACCCGACGCGGCGCCAACATGGGCATTCTCAGAATCGATCATCCGGACATTCTCGAATTTATCAATTGCAAATTGAACGAGCGCGATCTCGTCAACTTCAACATTTCCGTCGCCGTTACGGATGATTTTATGGAAAAAGTCCGGCGGCGCGAGCAGTTCGAACTCATCAATCCGGTTGATGGAACGATCGCCGGCACGCTCAACGCCAGCGAAGTTTTCAAACTCATCGCCACCAATGCCTGGAAAAACGGCGATCCGGGAATTCTCTTCATCGACCGGATCAACAAACAGAATCCGACACCAAAGCTGGGCGATATTGAAGCCACCAATCCCTGCGGCGAACAACCGCTTTTACCCAATGAATCCTGCAACCTCGGTTCAATCAATTTGTCCAATTTCATCCGAGATAATCAGATCGAATACGACCGGCTTGGCGAGTTAATCGACGCGTCAGTCCACTTTCTCGATAACGTCATCGATGTGAATAAATATCCGTTGAAGAAGATCGAGACGATGGTTAAAAAAACCCGGAAGATCGGACTGGGCGTGATGGGATTTGCGGACATGCTTTATCAACTGAAAATTCCGTACAATTCCGATGAAGCGTTAAAACTTGCAGACGAGGTCATGAAATTCATCTATACCCGCGCCCGCGAAGCCAGCGCAAAACTCGGTGAAACGCGCGGCAGTTTCAACGCGTGGAACGAAAGCATCTATTTCCCGGACGGGCCGAAATACCGAAACGCGACCAGCATTACAATCGCACCGACGGGAACTATTTCGATGATCGTTGAAACGTCCAGCGGAATCGAACCGGTTTTCTCGCTGGTATTCACCAAGCGCGTCATGGATGGAACCGATTTTCTCTATGCCAACCCGCATTTCGAGCACGCATGTCAGGAAACGGGCATTTACAGCCGCGAACTGATGAAAAAGGTTCAGGAAAAAGGCTCGATTCAAGGCATCGATGAAATTCCGGAAAACATTAAAAAAGTTTTTGTCACGGCCCACGACATTTCGCCGGAATGGCACGTCCGAATGCAGGCGGCTTTTCAGAAATGGGTCGATGCGGCCGTTTCCAAAACCTGCAATTTTCCAAAATCCTCGACAGTTCAGGATGTCATCGACGCCTATTGGCTCGCTTATGAAGCCGGATGCAAAGGCATAACGATTTACCGCGATGGAAGCCGCGACGAACAGGTTCTATACGTCGGCGATAAAACGACGGACGATAAAAAATCGAAGTCGGCGCCGGAGCACGGTTACATATTCGATCAGGCAATCCATCCGCGAATTCGCCCACCGGAGACACGCGGCGTCACCAAGCGGATTCGCACCGGACAAGGAACGCTTTACGTCACGATCAACGAAGACGACGAAGGGCTCTGCGAAGTTTTTACAAATATCGGAAAAGCCGGCGGCCCTGCGCAAGTCGAATCCGAAGCGATCAGCCGCCTGATTTCGTTAGCCCTGCGCTCGGGCATTGACGCGCGAGACATCATCAAACAACTTAAGGGAATCGGCGGACCGGAACCGGTTTGGGAAAACGGTTCGAAAATTCTTTCGACGCCCGACGCCATCGCCAAAGCCATGGAATGGCACCTCGACGAGCGTGAAGGTAAGAAAAAGACACAAAAAGCACAACCGAGTTTTTCAATTTATGATTCCGAATCGCCATCTGGCACCGTGGCTTTGTCACCCGCTCCGCACACCCAGCCAACCGGTGAAAATAAAAAATCACTGGTAAACTGTCCCGTTTGCGGCGCGACGGTTTATCATGAAAGCGGTTGCGTAACGTGTCCGTCCTGCGGCTATTCCAAGTGTTAGTCGGAGATTTTACATAAAAATAAAAAACCCCGAAGCGATTCGGGGTTTTTTAATATCCGTTGGAAGCGGCGAATTACTCTTCCATGATCTCTTTTTCTTTCCGTTTCACCATTTCGTCAATGAGTTTGATGTGTTTATCCGTGAGTTCCTGAATCTTCTCCAATCCGAGATGCGAATCGTCTTCCGAAATGTCTCTGCTTTTTTCAAGGTCTTTCGTCATCTCGTTGGCGTCCCTGCGGACGTTCCGGATCGAGACTCTTCCCTCTTCCGCAAGTTTGTGAATGAACTTGGTCAGATCTCTCCGGCGGTCTTCGGTTAGCGCCGGAATCGGCAACCGGAGAATGTTTCCTTCGACTTTCGGATTCAGTCCGAGATCGGAGGTTCGGATCGCTTTTTCTACCGATTGTACGGCGCTTCTGTCAAAGACCTGAACGACGAGCAGGCGCGCGTCCGGAGCCGCGACATTCGCCACTTGTTTGAGCGGAACCATCGAACCGTAATAATCGACGCGGATCGAATCGAGAAGCGATGGCGTTGCGCGTCCGGTTCGGATGACAGCCATGTTGTGCTGACTGGCTTCAAGGCTTTTTTTCATTCGGTCTTCGGTGTCTTTTAAAATATCTCTGATCATGATCGACTCCTGTTAATGATTGTGCCGACCGGTTCTCCGAGCAGTAATCGTTTTAAATTACCGGCTTTTTTCATGTTATAGACGATAATCGGCAGATTATTGTCCTGACAAAGCGTGATTGCCGTCAGGTCCATCACTTTCAATTGCTTTTCGATCGCCGTTTGATAGTCGAGATGAGCGTAGAATTTGGCGTCGGTGAACTTTTCCGGGTCTTTGTCGTAAACACCTTCGACTTTCGTCGCTTTGATGATGGCATCTGCACGAATCTCAACGGCTCTGAGTGCAGCGCCGGAATCGGTGCTGAAAAATGGTCTGCCTGTGCCGCCGCTGAAAATCACGACGTCGCCTTTTTCGAGGTATTCATCGGCAAGCCGGATGATCATCGGTTCGGCGACCTCGATCATCTGGATCGCGGACATGACGCGGACTTTCAAACCTTTCGATTCCAGAACATCCTGAACGGCAAGCGCGTTGATGACGGTCGCCAGCATTCCCATATAATCGGCGCGGACACGGTTCATTCCGTTTTGGCTGGCGGCTAATCCACGAAAAATGTTGCCGCCGCCGATGACGATACCGATCTCGATGCCCAACTGTTTCGCCGAACAAATTTCGTCGCCCAGAAGATCGAGAACGGCGGAATCGTACCCAGAATGCTTGTCACCGGCAAGCGCCTCCCCTGAAAACTTCAGGAGGACTCTTTTGTACGCTGACTTCGGCATTTTTTTACGAAAGTTAAATCGTAAACGGAATGTTTATTTTGCAGATTCGCCCAACTGAAACCGGACGAAGCGATTGATATAAATATTTTCGCCGATCTTGGCAATCGTTGCCGCCTGATAATCTTTCACTGTTGTCTGAGGATCCTTGACAAAGGATTGTTCCAGCAGACAGGATTCCTGATAATATTTCTCGAGCTTTCCTTCGGCGATTTTTTCCAAAAGCGCCTCGGGTTTTTTCTGTCCTCTCGCCTGTTCGCGGTAGATTTCTTTTTCTTTGTCGATCACTTTCGGATTGATTTCTTCACGACGGATAGCGACCGGGCTCGTGGCGGCGATATGCATAGCGATATCTTTAACAAAAATTAAAAAGTCGTCAGTTTTGGCGACAAAATCGGTCTCACAGTTCACTTCGACGAGAACGCCAAGTTTATTTCCGGGGTGAATGTAGGAAAGGATGACGCCTTCTTTGACCTTGCGGTCGGCTTTTTTCTCGGCCTTGGCAATACCTTTTTTCCGAAGAATATCGACGGCTTTATCGGCGTCGCCGTTGGCTTCCACCAGCGCGTTTTTGCAATCCATCATTCCAATGCCAGTTCTTTCTCTGAGTTCTTTCACCTGGCTGGCGGTAATTCCCATTAAAAAATCCTTTCTCTGTTAACTCTCTGCTTCGGAACTGGAAGCGGAGGTTTCGGCCGGTCGTCCGCCTTTGGCTTCGATGATCGCACTGGCAATTTCGCCAATGATCAATTGAATCGTCTGAATGGAATCATCGTTTGCCGGGATCGGAAAATCGACGACGGTCGGATCGGCATTTGTATCCAGAACGGCGATAACCGGAATATCAAGGCGTTTCGCTTCCTGAACGGCGATATTGTCGTGCAACGTATCGACGACGACGAGAACATCGGGGATTTTCTTCATGTCTTTGATCCCGCGATGCAGGTCGGCAAGTTTGATGCGTTCGCGTTCAAGCGATAATTTTTCTTTCTTGGTCAGGTTTTCGTCGTAGCCGGTCGATTTGTCTTTTTCGAGTTTCTGAAGATGCCGGATGCTTTTTTTGATCGTCGTGAAATTCGTCAGCGTTCCGCCAAGCCACCGTTCGACGACATAGAACATCCCGCAACGATCGGCTTCCGTCTGAACAATGTCTTTCGCCTGTTTTTTGGTACCGACGAACAGAACATCGCCGCCTTTGCGGACGGATTCGCGGATAAACCGGGTTGCTTCATCCAAACATTCCATGGTCTTTTTCAGATCGATAATATGAATACCGTTTTTGGACATGAAAATGTATCCTTTCATTTTCGGATTCCATTTTCTCGTAAGATGGCCAAAATGGGCGCCAGATTTCCAGAGCTGTTCTAAACTAATATTACTCATAAAGCCTATTCTCTCTCTATTAACGTTTGGAGAACTGGTAAGCGCGACGAGCACCAGCCAAGCCGTATTTCTTTCTTTCTTTCACGCGAGCATCGCGGGTCAGAAAGCCTGCCGGTTTGAGTTTCTGGCGATTATCAGGATTGATCTTTTCGAGTGCGCGGGCGATCGCCAATTTAATGGCACCCGCCTGACCCGTCAAACCGCCGCCGTTGACGTTGACATTGATATTGTACTGACCGGCCGCGCCGCATAAAATCAGCGGCTGCATGACGATTTGCTTCAGAATTCCATGGCCGAAATAATTTTCGAAAGTACGATCATTAACTGTGATCGTTCCCTCTCCGGCGTGCATTCTGAGCCGGGCGGTTGCTTTTTTGCGACGACCGAGAGAAACATATTCTATTTTTGGCATGTAGAACTATCCTTCTATTTCTATCGATTGAGGTTGTTGTGCCGTATGCGGATGTTCGGGCCCGACATAGACTTTTAATTTTCTGAACAACTGCCGTCCAAGCGCGTTATGCGGCAACATTCCTTTGACGGCGCGTTCGATGATGCTGGTCGGCTTGGTCGCCATAACGTCCTTGTATTGACGAATTCTTTCGCCGCCCAGATACCCGGAATGAGAAAAGTAGGTTTTGATCTCGGCTTTTTTTCCGGTCAACCGGATTTTTTCTGCGTTGACGATCACGACAAAATCACCCGTGTCCATATGCGGGGTGAATTCGGGTTTGTTTTTGCCCCTGAGAATTGCCGCAACCTGACTCGCCAGACGTCCTAATACTTTACCGTCTGCGTCAACCACAACCCACTTGCGATCAATTTCATTCAATTTCGGATAATATGTTTTAAACATTTTTTACTCACCTATTCAGTTTAAAAATAGCGGGTAAACTTACAATGACATGAATTTAGAATCAAGAAATTTTTCGTCGGAAAACTTAATCCTGTAAACGTACATAACAGGATTTAGCAAAAACGGATTTAACTCGCCCGGTCAACTCACGCCCAATGAACGGCGTATTCTGCGATCTCGAATAGATGTCTTTCCGACTGAAAACCCACCACTCGTCCGGATCGACGATGGTCAAATTAGCCTCTTCACCGACTTTAATTCCGGGAAGCGGCAAGTTCATCGCCCGAGCGGGTTTGATCGTCAGCAATTTAATCAAATCCATGAATGAAATATGACCGGCGTGAACCAGATTGGTCATCGACAATCCGAAAGCGCTTTCGAGACCGATCATCCCGTAGGAAGCCAAATCGAGCGACGTTTCCTTGGTGTCGTACTGGTGCGGCGCGTGATCGGTGGCGATCGCGTCGATCGTTCCGTCCTTAATTCCTTCGATGAGCGCCAACCGGTCGGCTTCCGAACGAAGCGGCGGAGAAACCTTGCCGTTTGCGTCAAACGAGCGCATATATTCGTCGGTCAGTGAAAAGTGATGCGGCGTGGCTTCGGCAGTGACCCGAACACCATCCGCTTTGGCCTGACGAATCAGCGCCACCGCAACTTTGGTCGAAACGTGCGGAATGTGCAGACGCGAATTCGTGAACCGCGCCAGCGTCAAATCGCGGTAAATCATGATTTCTTCGGCGATCGATGGATTCCCGGGAATGCCCAGTTGCGTCGATACGATGCCTTCATTCATGTAACCGTCCGCTTTCAGCGCCGGATCTTCGGCGTGATTGATGATCGGTTTATCCACGATTTTTGAATATTCCAGCGCATACCGCATGATCTGCGCATTGACCAACGGATCGCCATCGTCAGAAAATCCGACGGCGCCGGCCGATGAGAGTTCGACCATTTCGGTCAATTCTTCGCCTTTGCGGTTTTTCGTGATAGCGGCAATCGGATAAACATCCACGATCTGTCCTTCCGCTTTCCGATAGATGAACCGAACGCTTTCCTGCGTGTCGATCGGCGGATCGGTGTTCGGCATACAACAAACTTTCGTAAAGCCGCCTGCCAAAGCCGCCCGGCAACCTGACGCGATCGTTTCTTTGTCTTCAAATCCCGGCTCGCGGAAATGAACATGCAGATCGACGAATCCCGGCGAAACCATTTGTCCATTCAGATTGACGATTTCCATGTCATTCTTCGGAGTAATTCCTTTTTCGAGCCGGACGATCATTCCATTTTCGATCAATATGTCCGCATCGAAAATTTTCTCTCCGACCGGATCGACTATTTTTCCATTCGCGAGTAGCACTTTTCCATTCATTTTATCTATTTGCATGATTTCTCCTTTTCTCTATCACAGTCGCCGGTCATTTGCCACCGACCAGCAGAAATAAAACCGCCATCCGGACTGCTACGCCGTTCAAAACCTGATGCAGGATGATGGAATAATCGCCGTCCGCGACATCTGAGTCGATTTCAACGCCGCGGTTGATCGGTCCCGGATGAAGAATCGTCAGCGGTTTTTTCAGATTTTCAAGCCGTTCACGCGTCATGCCATACAGATTTCGATATTCGCGTAAAGACGGAATCAATCCTTTTCCCTGCCGCTCGCGCTGAATTCTTAGCAGGTTCACCGCATCGGCAAATTGAAGCGCCTCGTCGAGATTGTACATGATCTTCACGCCCAAAGATTCGACGCCGTAAGGTATAAACGTCGGCGGCCCGCAGAGTGCGACGTTCGCGCCCAGCGCTTTCAATCCGAAAATGTTCGACAGCGCGACCCGGCTGTGGCGAATATCGCCGACGATGGCAACATTCAAACCTTCGATCTTGCCGAATTTTTCTTTCAGCGACATGATGTCCAAAAGCGCTTGCGTCGGATGTTCATGCGTTCCATCGCCTGCGTTGATGATGACGGCATTGACGAACTGCGACAACAGTTTGGCGGAACCCGGCACCGGATGTCGCATGACGATCGCATCCATTTTCATGGCGTACAGATTTTGAATCGTGTCCTTTAAACTCTCGCCTTTCGAAAGACTGCTGCCGGAAGCCGAAAAATTGACCGTATCCGCCGAAAGCCGTTTTTCTGCGAGTTCAAAAGAAATCCGCGTCCGCGTGGAATTTTCGAAGAACAGATTGACGATCGTCTTGCCTTGTAGCGTCGGAACGCGCTTGATCGGTCGCTCCAGAACTTCCCGGAAAGAAAATGCCGTATCGAAAATCTGCGTGAGATCTTCTTTGGGAACGCCTTCCAGCCCGTACAAGTGTTTGATGCTCAAATTCATTTATTTTCCTCCACCAGCAAGATAGCGTCCTCGCCGTCGCTCTCTTTCATCAGCACCCGGACTTCCTCGCCCGGCGATGTCGGAACGTTTCTGCCGATATAGTCCGCCTTGATGGGCATTTCCCGGTGCCCGCGGTCGATTAAAACCGCCAGCTGAATCGATGAAGGTCTTCCGAAATCCATCAGCGCGTCCAGAGCGGCGCGAATCGTCCGCCCGGTATAGATCACGTCATCGACGAGGATGAGAATTTTCCCGTCCACTTCAAACGGGATATTCGTGATCTCGACTCGCGGAAGCCGATTCTTCATCCGAAAATCATCCCGGTACATGACGACATCGAGAACACCGACCGGCAGTTTGACGTTTTCGATTTCTTCGATTTTCTTTGCGATTCTTTTCGATAAATATTCACCGCGCGTCCGGATGCCTATGATGCCGACATTTTCGACGCCACGGCATTTTTCCAGAATTTCGTGTGCCAATCGAGTGACTGTCCTGTTCAGCGCTTGCTCGTCCGCTATCCTGGATTTAACCTTGAAGTCCATGCGTTTCTCCTCTATAAAATAAAAATTCCACCGCTTGGGTGGATTTCTTCTTTCTCTTTTGCCCTTGCCAACTCACGGGTTGTAATTAAAAGGCTCCTTATTTTGTTGGCGGGAATTTATCCTTCCTCACGAAAAATACCTAAGAAATAGTTTGCGTATCAAGAATTTTCTAAGATCCTTCGTTTGGCGAATCAGTTCGCCGACGATTTTTTGAACGACATCGTCTGGAACACCGTCGGGTGATTTGGACTTCAAACGAAGATCGATCGGATCGTTGATGTAGTCAACGACGACGAACTTTTCGCCAGCCGTCAGAGCGACTTCGGTCGAAAAGAGATCGAGTTGACAAATTCTGGAAATCTTCCGGGCAATCTCGCGCAAATGCGACAGTCCGTTTTGCGCCTCATCTTCCGCCGAGACCGCTGTGTAAATATGCGAATCGGTCGCCCACCAAAAGACAAACGTCTGTCCGTTGAAGTAAATCACCCGAAACCAGGCCGCATGATTACCGATCCGGATGGGAACGATTTTTTGCTGAAGCAAGTAATGATCGCCCGGAAACTGCATCCGCGCCGACTGAATTTGCGATTCGGAACCGGCTTCGGTGATCACGCCGTCGCCGCCGCCGCCATGAGCCGGTTTGATGATGAATGGACGACCGAGTGCAGTGAAATCGATAACCGGTAATTCAGGTTCCGACTTAATCGGCGATAAGATGACGGTATGCGGCGCGTAAAGTCCGGCGGAGATAAAATCGAGATGCATTGTCGCTTTATTCCACGCCCGTTTTGCATGTTCCAGCGGATTGATCCGAAGCGCCCGGCACAGCTTTGCCCAATCGTTCAATTCTACGAATCGCTCATCCGCATCCGAAGCGCGATCCAAAAATATTCGACAGGCGATTTCGTTCCGATGAACCAATAGAAGAATTTCATCAATGTTTTCCAGATTGACGGACAGCAGGTTAAGCGGTTCTTCGGTGCAGGCATTTTGAACGATCCGGATAAAATCCGAATCGAACGACCAGGTCCATGCGATACAAAGATCGTATTTCATGTAGCGCACTCCGAAATCGTAAGTTTCTCGACGATTCGCCGGGCAATTTCGTCCGGTCGGTCTTCCGGAGAAACTAAAATCCAATCGGCGGAGATTTTATTCCGAAACCACGTGATCTGCCGCTTGGCGTAATGCCGTGTGTTTTGTTTGATTTGCGCGACCATCTCGTCATGAGAGCTTTCGCCGTCCAAGTATTTCACCACTTCGCGATAGCCGAGTGTCATCAACGCATCCAGATTCCGCCGAAATCCGACGCCGAGCAATCTCTGAACTTCGGCCACTAATCCGTCCGAAATCATCTGATCTCCCCGCGCGTCGATCCGTCGGTACAAATCCTCGCGCGGCATATCGAGAACAAACGACCGATAGTCGAATGGCGGTTCGGTTTTCTGCTCCCTGTACAACTGTGATGGCGACTTGCCGGTCGTCAAAAATATTTCCAGTGCGCGCGAAATCCGCTTGGCGTCATTGAGATGAATTTTCACGGCCGCTTCCGGATCGACTGCCATAAGCCGGTTATACAGAGCCGCGATTCCTTTTTGGTCCAATTCCTGATGGATTTCAGCCCGGATCGACGCATCCGTCCGGCTTTCCGCGAAAATCCCTTTCTGGAGAGCGCGGATATAAAGCCCGGAGCCGCCGACGAAAATCGGTCGCCGGTTTCGACTTTGAATATCGGCAACGGTTTTGAGCGCTATCGTCCGGTACATTCCGGCGCTGACCGTTTCGTCCGGGCTGAAAAGGTCAATCAAATAATGCGGGATGTCCTTCTGCTGGTTGAGTGTCGGCTTGGCGGTTCCGACGTCCATGCCGCGGTAAACCTGCCGGGAGTCGGCGGAGATGATTTCGCCATCGAGCAATTTAGCCAGTTCGATGGCGGTCGCCGTTTTGCCGACGGCTGTCGCTCCGACAATAAAAATGACTGAATTCTGGGAGATTACCTTGACCGGTTGAGACGGATCGTTCATGAAAATTCCATCAGAAATATCTTCTAAATCCGTTCGAACCGCTTGTCGAGTTCTTTTAATGATAAATTGACGACGATCGGTCTGCCGTGCGGGCAGAAATACGGATTCTTCGTGGCGAACAAGCGATCGACCAGATTCCGCATCTCTTCAGGCGACAGCGGATCGCCGGACTTGATGGCGGCTTTGCAGGCGTAGGAAGCCGCAATCTTTTCGCGGATGCTGGTATCTTTCGTCCCGAATTCCTGAAAGTGGTCGAGGATTTCCTTGATGATCGTTCCTTCGTTTCCCCAACGCATACCGGCCGGAACCGCTTCGATCGCGATCGTCTGTTTTCCGAATTCCTTCGCACGGAATCCCATTTTTTCCAAAAACGGAAGAATTTCGAGAAGCGTCGAATAATCGGTCACCGACAATTCGACAACCTGCGGAAACAGCAACTGCTGGGCTTTCCAATCCTCTTTTTCCATCGATTCCAGCGCTTCCTCGAACAATACCCGCTCGTGCGCGACATGCTGGTCGATGATCACCAATCCCGATTTCACCTGACTGATGATATACTTATTGTGCACCTGATAAACCTGAACCTCGAACGGCGCGATCTCGTCGTCGATCTTTGCCGGTTGTTCGGTAAACCGACGCGCCCGCTGAGACCATTTTTCCTGTTCTTCCGGACGAAAATAATAAGATGGCGACGGTCGGTTTGACGAATTCGTTTCGGAACGATCGGACGAAGATTCGCCTCGCTCCGGTGGGACGGAAGTCGATGCGGGAGTTATAACCGGCGCACCTTTCGGCACCGGCGTCGGCGCATAAAAATCGAACGGCGAGAATTTGGACAAATCCGGAATGACCTTCGTGATTTCCTTCAAAGCGGCATTGACCGATTCCTGCAGGAATCGATACACATCGTTCTGTTCGCGGAATTTCACTTCCATTTTCGTCGGATGAACGTTCACATCGACCATTTCCGGCGGCAATTCCAGATGCAGACAATAAAACGGAAATTCGCCGCGCGAAACGAGCCCGGAATAGGCTTCCATGATGGCGTGATTCATCAGCCGGTCGGTCACGAACCGGTTGTTGACGAAGAAAAACTGATCGCCGCGTCTGGCACGCACCAGATTCAGATTTCCAATGAATCCGTTGACCTGAAACGAGCCACTCATGGCGGAAGCCGGAATCAGGTTTTCCCGATATTCCGGAGAAAATAGATGGACGATCCGGTCTTTCTGGCTTTCTTCCCGAAGATTGAAAATTTCGCGGTCGTTATGAACCAAAACGAACCGTACCCGGTTGTGAATCATGGAAAATTTGCGAATGATTTCGACAATGTTCCGGAACTCGACCTCGGCGCTTTTCAGAAATTTCCGCCTGGCGGGAATGTTGTAAAACAGGTTTCTGACGGAAATCGTCGTGCCGGGTTTGGGACTGTGCGGTTTGATCTCGCGGAAATTTCCGCCCTCGATGACCAATTCGTTTCCTTCGCTCGTTCCAGCGAGCGTTGTCACGGCGTTCACGACGGAGACTGCGGCGATACTGGCCAGCGCTTCTCCGCGAAAGCCGAGCGTCCGAATCCGGAAAAGGTCATCAACCGTAGCGATTTTGCTGGTCGCGTATCGCTCGAACGCCAGCAGGAGATCGTCTTTCGACATTCCTTCGCCGTTGTCCGTCACTTCACAGAGCGTTTTCCCGCCGTTTTTGATGACGACAAAGATTTCCGTCGCGCCCGCGTCGAGACTGTTTTCGACCAATTCCTTGATGAGCGACGAAGGATTCTGGACAACTTCGCCTGCCGCGATCTTATTGGTCAGTTGTTCATTGAGAATTTTTATTTTGGACATATTCCGTTCAATCTATCAGCGAGCGATTTTCGTCTATTTTCCTTCGATTTTCCGATTGACCGACCGAACCAAACGGCGAACGATCCGGGCGGTTTCCTTTTCGATGTCATCGACTTCCGACTTGACGGCAGTGCGGAACGGTTCATCGGAAACGGATGCGAGGTTAATTCGCACATTCATTGCGGCGCCTTTGACCGCGGTTTCTGCGCAGAGCGCGCCGACGCCGGCATCACTGATCGAGTTGACGTTTCCGTGCTTCACAACGAAGTCCATCAAGCGGATCGTTTTCTGCGTCGTTTTCATCACTTCAAGCGGAACGAGCGTTGCCTGTTTCATCGCCTCTTCGAGTGCAACGTTGCGCGCGCGTTTCTCGTCGTCGGTTTTTTTCGGAAGGCGATAACATGCCATCACACGGTTGAACGCGGCGGTGTCGAGATCGATCAGCCTCAGCAGTTCGTCTTTCAATTCCTGCGCCTGACCGGCAATCTCGTTCATGCGGCAATTGAATCGTTCATAGCCTTTCTTGCCATGCGTTAAATTGGCGACCATCGCAATCAATCCGCCAGCCAGCGCACCGCAAAGCGCCGAAACGCTTCCACCGCCCGGCGCAGGCGAATCCATCGACAACTCGTCGATAAAATCCCGCACGGACAGATTGACTAATACTTTTTCAAATTCCCGCACCTGAAATTCAATGATCTTTTTCTGCGGATCGAACGGCGAAATTTCACTCAGTCCCATCGACTGAACGGCGACGCGAATGAGTTCCGCTTCCGGCACGCCTTCCGATTTTCCCTGCTGACGCAAATAATGTCTGCCCGCGATCAGCATCGCCTCTTTGGGAATCAAACCGACGAGTTCCGAACCGGTGACGCGCAGACCTTTTTCCGCGGCGAGTCGGCAGATTTCGTCGAAAACTTCATGAGGCGGTGCGATGTGATAGTTCGTCAGGTTGATCGAAACTTGCGCCAGTTGATACTGTTCCAGATACCAGCCGACGGCTTTCACCGACTTAAAATTTCCCGGCACAAAGACGATTTCGCCGTTTTCATCTTTGATAATCTTGCCGTCGGCGTCACGTTTCGCGCGACCTTTTTCGCGGATCGTCAGCGCAATGTCATTCGCCAATTTCGCATCGCGCGTATTCAGATTGACGTTACAGGCGATCAGAAAATCCCGAACGCCGATGACGGTCGCGCCGCTTTTAGCGTTGAACTCCGGTTCACCAAAATCCGGCTTCCACATGGGATTTTTCAATTTTTCCGCCAATCCTTCGTATTCGCCTTCGCGGACCGCGGCAAGATTCGAGCGTTCAGACCGTTGCGCCGACTTTTCATACAAATAAACCGGGATTTTCAATTCCTCGGCGACGCGCTTAGCTAATTTCTGCGTCAGAGCGATACACTCTTCCTCGGTCACTCCGCTGATCGGAACGAACGGACAGACGTCGGTGGCGCCGATTCTGGCGTGAGCGCCGCGATGCTTGCGCATGTCGATGACTTCGGCGGCTTTGGCGATCCCGGCAAACGCGGCTTCCAGCACGCCGGCTTTCGATCCGATGAACGTAACAACCGTCCGGTTAGTGTCGGCTCCCGGATCGACGTCCAACAGTTTGACGCCGCTGACGGATTGGATCGCGTCCGTGATCGCCTGAATGATCTTTGGGTCGCGCCCTTCGCTGAAATTTGGAATACACTCGATAATTTCCGGCATCCTGACTCCTTGAAAAAATGCGGACGATTAACCCATCCGGCGTAAATATGAAAAAAGCATTAGAATTAACGCCCCTAAAATGAACAACCACCAAACCGGGCGGCTGAGTTTTTGGGGCGAGCGCCGAATGCGTTTGAAATGGATTCGCTTCTCCGGCGTCTCTTCTTTTTCCTGCTGTTTCGCTTCAAACTTCTCAATAATTGAAAATCTTCTGGGTTTTCTTTCGAACATCAGACACCTCCAAAAATTGTTGAAAAAAAGTTGACAAACGGATGAATAAAGCCGCCCAGAATGGAAACTTTCGTGATCATCTCGGCGACGATAATTGCCATTAAAATATAACCGCCGTAACGTTCCAGCGGTACGATCAGATGTTCGTATTGGCGCGGCAGAAGGCCGTATAAAATTTTCGAGCCGTCCAAAGGCGGAATCGGTAACAGGTTGAAAATTGCCAGCGCCAGATTGATCTGCAAACTCAAAATCGTCATGTAATAAATCGGTTCCAAAACGATCGCCGGCAGAAAATCGAGTCCGCCGGCTTTTATCGCCCGGAGAAGAAGCCCGCTCAGCAGTGCCAGCGCCATATTCGCGAGCGGACCCGCGAGTGCTACGACGAGCATGTCGCGCTTCGGATTCTTAAAATAGCGCGGATCGACCGGCACCGGTTTTGCCCACCCAAAATGCACTAAAAACAGCATCAGCGTTCCGAACGGATCCAGATGCGCGAGAGGGTTCATCGTCAAGCGACCGTTCAATTTTGCCGTCGGATCGCCGTGGCGATATGCCGTGTACCCGTGCATGAATTCGTGAAAGGTCAGCGCGAGAAGAATTGGCGGAATGAGTAAAACGATCGTCTGTAAGTTCATTGATACCTCGGATGAAACGTGCGATGTTGCTCGATCAGAAATTCCCGGTCGAGGTGCGTATAAATCTGTGTCGTGGAAATGTCGGAATGACCCAGCATTTCCTGCACGGCGCGCAGATTGGCGCCGCCTTCCAGCAAATGCGTCGCGAACGAATGGCGAAAGACGTGCGGACTGACTTTTTTCCGGATGCCCGCAAGCCGGACATATTCCTGGATGATTTTCCAGACGCCCATCCGCGACAGCGGCCCGCCGCGCATGTTGAGAAAGAGAAAATCCCTGCTCTTTTGATACCGAATCAGCACGGAACGAACGGCTGTAATGTACATTTTAATTTTCTGACTCGCCTGATGTCCGAATGGGACGATGCGCTCTTTCGAGCCTTTTCCGATCACGCGAATCACGCCTTCATGAAAAAACACGTCGGACATTTTCATCATCGTCAGTTCGGAAACCCGCACGCCCGTCGAATACAACGTTTCGATGATCGCCCGGTCACGCATTCCTTTGGATGTCGTATAGTCGATCGTTTCCAGAATCAATTCGATCTCATTCAAGTCCAAAACGTTCGGCAGATGGCGCGGCAGCTTGGGTGATTGCAATTGATCCGTCGGATCGATGTCGGTGATCTTTTCGCTGACGAGAAAACGGTGGAACATGCGGATCGATGAAAAATTGCGCGCAAGGCTTCTGGCCGATAAGCCGACGTCGGAAAGACAACCGACGAAATTCTGCACGTCGGTCATCGAAACCAATTTCACGTCGTTGACGTGTTTCTCTTCCAGAAATTGCAGATAGCGGGTGAGATCGTTTTGATAGGCGTCGATTGTGTTACCGGCGAGATTTCGCTCGATTTTCAGATAATTGATAAAATCTTGAATCAAATCCTGCATGTATCCAATCGGCGATCATTCATTTCCACAAATGGATTGTTCGATCAGGTCGCAAAGTATATGCCCGATCGTGATGTGCGATTCCTGAATCCGCTGGGTGTTTTTCGATGGAACACGGATCACGATGTCCGACAAACCTGCCAGTTTACCACCATTTTCGCCGGTCAGAACGATCGTTAAAAGTCCGAGGGAACGCGCAAACTCAACGGCTTTAATAACATTCGGTGAGTTGCCGCTGGTACTGAT
>Ga0265296_1001008_pt1 | contig 35257 bp, 41 predicted proteins | sample MunlanPumphouse1_FD_189073 | JGI IMG/M metagenome (GOLD analysis project Ga0265296, IMG submission 189073) | Groundwater microbial communities from a municipal landfill in Southern Ontario, Canada - Pumphouse #1 | ecosystem: Environmental > Aquatic > Deep subsurface > Groundwater | place...
CATGCCCGGCCGACCGACACTTCAACTGGCGCGCGGCAGACAGATCACGCTAAAGGCAGACCCCAGGGAGCCGCCAGTCAAATGGTGGGTCATGCCCCGCGCCAGCTGTTCCCAGTATCAACGTCAAATGGTCTGTGTAAGGGGGTGAGGTTCACCCCCCTGAAGGAGAAACACTGTGACTATGGATGCGATCAGCCCGGAGCGCGAGGAGCGTCGTCGGAGGCAGAAGGAGCTTGCTGATCAGTTGAAGGCGTCGGGAGCGATGGATGAGATCTTCGCGAAGATCGACGCGGGCGAGCCCTTGACGGGCGAGCACGGGATGCTGGGCGGGATGTTGAAGGCGGCGCTGGAGCGGGGGCTGGATGCGGAGCTGACGGAGCATGTCGGCTACGACCGCGGCGATGCCGAGGCGTCGCTGTATCCGAACTCCCGCAATGGGTCGACGCCGAAGACGGTGTCGACCGAGATCGGTGATATCGAGCTTGCGGTCCCGCGCGACCGGAACGGGTCGTTCACGCCGATGCTGGTCCCGAAGGGGCAGCGGCGGCTGGACGGGCTGGATGGGATGATCATCTCGCTTTACGCGGGCGGGATGACGATCCGCGACATTCAGCACCATCTCGCGAACACGATCGGCACCGAGCTCAGCCATGAGACGATCTCGAAGATCACCGACCAGGTCGCCGACGAGGTCCTCGCCTGGCAGACGAGGCCGCTCGAGTCGCTGTATCCGGTGATCTATCTGGACGCGATCATCGTGAAGATCCGCGATGGCGGGCATGTCCGCAACAAGGCCGCTCATATCGCTGTCGGGGTCGACATGGACGGGATCAAGCACGTCCTGGGGATCTGGGTGCAGGCCACCGAGGGTGCGAAGTTCTGGGCGTCGGTGTGCGCCGAACTCGCCAACCGCGGCGTCCGCGACGTGCTGATCGTCTGCTGCGACGGGCTGACCGGGTTCCCCGAGGCGATCGCGGCGACGTGGCCGGAAGCGACCGTGCAGACCTGCGTCGTGCATCTCATCCGGGCTGCGATGCGGTTCGTGAACTACAAGGACCGCAAGGCCGTCGCCGCCGCGCTGAAACCGATCTACCAGGCTGCGAACGAGGACACCGCCCTCGAGGCGCTCGAGGAGTTCAGCGCGTCCGAGCTCGGGAAGCGATACCCGTCGGCGGTGAAATCGTTCCAGGACGCCTGGGACAAGTTCACCCCGTTCCTCGCGTTCCCGCCCGAGCTGCGGCGGGTGATCTACACGACGAACGCGATTGAATCGCTGAACTACCAGCTGCGGAAGATCACCAAGAACCGTGGCCATTTCCCCAACGACGCTGCTGCGGTCAAGCTGCTCTGGCTCGCGATCTGCGACATCGAGGACAAACGAGCCCGCGAACGAGAGAAGGAACGCGGCCTGCCCGCGAGCAAGCGCAAAGCCAGCGGCCGACTCATCGAGGGCAACGTCACGACGAACTGGAAACAAGCCCTTGAGCAACTCGCCCTGGCTTACCCCGAGCGAATCAACCCCTACCTCTGACCACCAATTCCGAACCGCTTACACAGAAAACTTGACAAGCCCTCTCATCGACAACCGCGATCTATGTGGGCGTTTCCAATGAGTATCGGAATCGTCTACTCACCCAGGCCATCCACACGCGGTACGGCCTCGACCTTCAGGAGGAACCGCGATGAAGGAAATGGACTACGTCTGGCACCTGCGCGCCAAGATGGCCGAGCAGGGCATGTTTGCTACGACGGATCTGCAGCCACGCCTCGCTGAGCGCGGTGTCTCGCTCTCCCGGGAGCAGACCTACCGACTCGTCACCGGACATCCTCAACGGCTGAGCATGTCGATACTCATCGCACTGTGCGACATCCTGGGATGCACGCCCAATGACCTCATCGAGCCTCGCATCGTGGAGGCCTCGAACCAGAAGGTGGCGGGGGAGACCCTGTCGCCGAAGAGTCGGGTGACGGCGCGGCGCACGACGATCAACCGCCCCGGAACTACGCCGTGAAAGCACTCCCGGAGCATCCATGCTCCGAATGCGGCACGACCGCACCGCGCTCGAAAAGGCTCCCTGAGGGAGGTGGGCTATGCCGCCCGTGCTACAACGCCAGCAGGCGCGAGGAATGCTCCAACTGCCACCGATCACGAACACCCAGCGCCCGAACAAGCGACGGCGCCGCTCTGTGCGGTCACTGCGCCCGACCCAAGCGAGACTGCGCAGGCTGCGGTCGCGTCGACCACGTCACCGCGGTCGTCGACGGCGACGACTACTGCAAACGCTGCCACAAGGCGCCCGTCCGGGCGTGCGGGCACTGCGGACAAGAACGCCCAATCGCCGCACGCAGCCAAAACGGCAGTACCGATCTCTGCAAGTCCTGCTATCAGACCACCGATGCTGAGTGCGTTGTTTGCCATCTCGCGCGGCCCGTTCACACGACGACGTGGCCGATCGGCCCTGTCTGCACCGGCTGCTACCGGCGCGTGCTCCGCACCCCGAACACATGCCCCACCTGCGACCAGGTCAAAGCCCTCATCGGGTTTTCCGAGACGGGGGAGCGGATCTGCGGGCCATGCGCCGGAGCAACACGAGACTACGTGTGTGCTACCTGCGGTGCGGCCGGCGATCAACACTTCGAGCGGACGTGCATACGCTGCTCCGTCACCCTGAGCGTCCGACAGCTACTCTCCTCGGCAACAGGCACCATCCCCGTCCCGCTCACAGAACTCCCGCCGCGCTTGCACAGCGGGGCCGGCCCGACTCGACCATGCGGTGGCTGCTCAAGCCCATCCCGAAAGCCCTCCTGCAGACCATCGGCGCGGAGACCTCGATCACCCATGCCAGCCTCGATGCTTGCCCACCGGGGCAGGCCAGACATCACCTCAGGTCGCTCCTGATCGACGCGGGCATCTTGCCCCTCCGAGACGAACACACCGAGCGACTCGGAACATGGGTAGACGAACTAATCGCGACCCTCCCGCCGTCAAACGTGTCCTGATCGGTAAACGGCGAGGTTGCAGAGAGAACGACCGGCGGGCGCTGTTCCGCTCCCACTACTGCTTCGACCGGTTCTGCTACATCCCCGGCATCGACGGCGCCCACAAACGAGGGGACGTCGGCAGGTTCGAGGAATTTAGACACGCCGGATGCACCTGGCTCGGGCAGCCAGCACTGCGGCGAGCACCTCTGCTCCTGCCCGGCACGCGACTCAGCGCTACATGAATGTTCAGTCTTCGTCGCTCAGCCAGCACTCGGCCCACTAAGCATGGCACTCGGTTCGGATGCGCGCCGCGGCGACGCCTTCAAAGCGACTATCAGCCCGTCCAGGACAGTAGGGTCCTCGATCGTCGCCGGAACTTTGTATGTCTCGCCATCGGCAATCTGGCGCATTGTCTTGCGCAAAATCTTGCCAGTGCGGGTTTTTGGGAGCCGGTCGAGGATGGTCACGTCGCGGAACGCGGCGATCGGCCCGACGTGCTCTCGAACTAGAGATACCAGTTCGCGCTGAAGTCGCTCTTGCGAGATCGCGACGTGGGCTTTGAGAGTTACGAAGCCGGCGGCTCTCTGCCCCTTAATTTCGTCATAAATCCCGATGACCGCGCACTCGGCCACTGCTGGATGCATCGTGAGGACTTCTTCGAGAGAGCCGGTTGAGAGGCGGTGTCCGGCGACGTTGATGACGTCGTCCGTTCGGCCCATAACGAAGACGTATCCGTCTTCATCGATATATCCGGCGTCTCCCGTCGAGTAGTAGCCGGGGAAGGCAGTCAGGTAAGAGTGGCGGTACCTCTCCGCGCTTCCCCACACCCCAGTTAGAGCGCCGGGCGGTAGTGGGGTTCGTAGCACAATGTTGCCCTCGGGGCTGGAGCCGCGCGGACCGGTGCCGGTTAGGTCGTCTCCCCCGGTGCCGAGGATTCGAATGTCATAGCCCGGCATCGGCACCGCGGTTGATCCTGGTTTCGGTTGGAGCGCCTCCACTCCGACGGGGATCGCGCAGATCGGCCACCCAGTCTCTGTCTGCCACCAGTGATCCACGATGCGGACGCGTAGGCCGTCGTTTGCCCACCGCCATGTTTCGGGGTCCAACCGCTCGCCTGCGAGGAACAAGGTCTCCAGCGATGCGACAGCTCCTTTCGACAGCTGCCTGAGTTCCGGGTCGACGCGCCGTATGGCGCGCAACGCTGTCGGTGCTGCGAACATTGCCTTGACGCGGTAGTCGTGCACCACACGCCAGAACTCACCGGCGTCTGGGGTTCCAACCGGTTTGCCCTCGAAGAGCACGGTCGTGGCGCCAGCCAGAAGCGGCCCGTAGACGATGAATGAGTGCCCCACGACCCAACCCACGTCCGATGCGGTGAACATCGTGTCGCCGGCACCGATGTCGTAAACGTTACGCATCGCCCACGATAACGCGACGGCATATCCGCCCGTATCGCGGACGACACCCTTCGGGCTACCGGTCGTTCCCGAGGTGTACAGAATGTAAAGGGGGGCGGAGGAGGCAACCGGAACTGGTGGGGCTGGTTCGGCCGTCGCGACGAGTCTGTCCCAGTCCAACCAGGCGACGCCTGGCACAGTCCCTGCCATCTCGTCCGCCGAGCCGGGAATGCCTTCGCGGTCGCAGACGACGACTGTTGAGACGATGCCTTCCGCCGCTTCTAGCGCCTTCCGTACTAGCGGAAGGTATTCGACTACGCGTCCCGGCTCCATACCGCCTGATGCTGTGACGACGACACTGGGTCGGGCATCTGTAATCCTGACGGCAAGCTCTGTTGCTGCAAACCCACCGAACACGACGGAGTGAATTGCGCCCAGGCGGGCGCATGCGAGCATCGCTATGACGGCCTCGGGTGTCATCGGCAAGTAGAGCAGAACACGGTCTCCTGTCGTCACGCCAGACGACCGCAGCGCGCCAGCGAAATGGGCAACGCGCTCGCGAAGTTCTGCGTAGGTGTAGTCCTCCTTGGTTCCATTCATAGCTGAGTGGTACCTCAGGGCGATGTGGTCTCCATGACCAGACTCCACATGACGGTCGAGGCAGTTGAAGCTCATGTTCAGCGTGCCATCGGGAAACCAGGACCACTCGTCTCCGCGCGGCACCAGGGCGTGACGCGGAGCGGTGGTCCAATTGATCGCTCCCGCTGCCTCGAGCCAAAACCCCTCGGGATCCTCCAGGCTTCTCCGCCACACATCTCGATATGCCGTCATGGTTATCTCCTTCTCATGACTTGATTCCCCGAACCAGTCGCCATCGGCCGCCGCGTTTGAGGTTGACTACGTCGACGGAAGCATCGCGCTGACGAACTCGCCAAGTTGTGCGATCGAACTACACTCGTGCATTTCGACTACGTTGGCGTAGTCGAATGCCGCGGAGTCACCCGTTCCCCACATCTTCTCTCGTTCGGGATTGAGCCAGAACGTTCGATTCGACCGCGCCCGGATCTCGCTGAGCGGGCCGAGGCCTGGATCGCGGTGGTTAGTGCGTGCATCGCCGAGGATGAGCACCGAACTACGCGTACCAACCGACTCCAGGTCGCGAGCTACGAACTCAGCAAAGGCGGCACCATAGTCGCTGCTCGAGGCTGCGCTCTGCACGCGCGCACTCCCAACAATTCGCGCGTGCAGTTGCTCACCGTCCTCGTCGCCGTCGACGGAGATGAGGTCGGTTACGTCCGCCATCGCATTGATGAAGGCGTATACCTTTATCTTCTTGAATTGGTTCTTCATCGCCTGTACAAGGAGCATCGTGAAGCCGGAGAAGCCCGACACGGAGCTGGAGACGTCGCACAGCAGAACCAGGTCCGGTCGACGCGGGTGCGGCTTCGAGTAGACAAGGTCGATGGGAGTCCCGCCGGTTGACATGGACTTGCGCATCGTCTGCCGGATGTCGATCGTGTTTCGATACCTGTGTCGCCGCTTCGCCGCGAGCCGAGTCGCCAGCCGGCGAGCAAGCGGTCGCACGCTGCGGCGCATCTCGTCGACCTGCTCGGCGCTGGCGCTCAGAAAGTCGATCCGTTCGATCTGCGCCTGCACCGCGGAAAGAACCATGCGCTCACGCCCGCGCGTCTCGGTAGTGCGTCGCCTGGACTCCCCATCTACGTGCTGCCGGAAGCGTTCTATGAGGTATCGCACGTGGTCGCGGGGTGAGGCACCGCCCAATTCGATGACGGCGTCGTCGTCGCCGCGCATGTCCATGATGCGCGCGAGGAGGTTCTGGGGTTGCACCTTGTCGAGCGTCTGCTTCGAGGACCACCCAGGACGATCACCGGCGATCAGCCCGAATCGATCGACGGCTATCTCGGCGAGTTCGTCCAGTGCGTAGAGATCCGCGGCCGCGAGTGCTTCGACCAGCATGTCACGCAATGTGCCGACGCCTAAGTCAGCGGGGACCTGCTCGGTGGAACGGGACCGACCGACGCGTCGCGGGAAGTAGATGTCGAAGACTTCGTCGAAGGTCTGTCGCTCGCTGTGCTTTCGCGTCAGAGTGCCCGCGAGCCCTTCGCGCAGGATGCTTCGATCGGTGACGCCCACCCGGGTGATCGCATACGCCGCATCGATCGTATCGCCCGTACCAGCCATTATCCCCTTGGTCCGCAGTGCATTGACGAAGTCGACGAGTCGTTGCTGCAGGCCATAAGCGTCGTCCGTGACGGCGTGTCCGCCCTCTGTCATGGCGCGAGAACGCTTTCCATACCCACTAGTCTCTGTGCCTTCTCGTGGTCCGAGCGGTGCTTGAGAATCACCCCAAGTGAGTTTCGCATCATGTGTTCGTCGAGCGCGACGGCGCCCAACGCGAGCAGGGTGTGGGCCCAGTCGATCGTTTCCGAGACGGAAGGAGCTTTGCGCAGCGGCAACCCGCGCAGGGCATTGACGACCCGCACGATCGACGTCGTGAGCGAGTCCTCGAGATCGGGAACCTTCGCCCGGATGATGCGTTCCTCAAGGTCGCTGTCCGGATAGTCAATGTGCAGGAAGACGCACCGCCTGCGCAGCGCCTCCGACAACTCGCGACTGGCGTTGGACGTCAGCACCACGAAAGGCCGTTGGCGTGCCCGCACCGTCCCCATCTCGGGAATCGTGATCTGGAATTCTCCCAGGACTTCCAGCAGAAGGCCCTCAATCTCGATGTCGGCCTTATCAGTCTCATCGATCAGCAGTACCGTCGGCACTTCGTTGCGGATGGCGGTCAACAGGGGCCGGGCCAGCAGGAACTCCTCGCTGAAGATATCGGCACTGGTCTCGTCCCAGCTCTCATCCTTCGAAGCTGTGATGCGCAACAACTGCTTCGCGTGGTTCCATTCGTAAAGTGCTCGCGCCTCATCCACCCCTTCGTAGCATTGCAGCCGGACGAGTGGCGATCCGGTCGCGTCAGAAACCGCTTGCGCGAGCGCCGTCTTGCCAACTCCTGCGGGGCCCTCGACCAGCAGGGGCTTGCCCAACTCGCTCGCAAGGAACACGGTAGTCGCGACCGCCTGGGAAGGTAGGTAGCCTACCGAGGCCAGACGCTCGTGCACATCGGCGACAGAGACGAAGGACGCAGTGCGGATCATGTTTGGTCTCCTAGGTGGACGCCGCGCTGGCGGGCGACCCGTGGCTCGCGTCTGCGCGTCGACCGGTCTCCCGTCGCCGCGCAGGGTCGCGCGACGACGCGAGAACTTGACGTTATCGCGCGACGGGGCGGAACCGAGGAAGTGCCGCCTCGGCGTTGGTCTTGTGGAACACAACCTCCACTCGGTCCCCTATCTGCACATCATCTACGTCGCATTCGATGATGTTGGTGAGCATCGAGGGACCCTCGTCAAGAGTGACAAAAGCGAGCACGTATGGGCCGACGCCGCTATAGTGGCCGAGGCCCTTGCGGGTGATCGCGAATGTGTAAATCTCGCCCTGACCTGCCGTCTCAAGCCACTCGGTATCGAACGATCCGCAGAACGGGCATAGTGTACGCGGGTACCAATGTGCCTCGCCGCACGCATTGCAGCGCCGGATCAGCAGCTTGCCCCGGAGGGTGGCATCCCAGTACGGCTTGGTCTCCGGGTCGATCGTGGGCGCCGGGCTGGGCAGCACTGTTGTCTCGGTCATGAGTCTTCCCTTCCAAGAATGACGGTCGCCGCACCCATCCGGGTCGGTAGGCTGCCACCGGTGCCGTGCGCGATTGCCAGCTGGGCGTTAGGTACCTGAACCGCGGGATGGGCCTCGTCGCGGAGTTGACGCACCGCCTCCAGTACCTTAGTCATCCCTCCACGGTTCGCCGGATGGTTGTTCGCCAGACCCCCACCGTCGGTATTGAACGGAAGCTTGCCAAATGGCGCCTGAAGGGTGCCGTCGAGCACGAACTCGCCGCCTTTGCCCTTCTCGCAGAAGCCGAGGTCCTCGATGGTCTCGAGCACCGTGATGGTGAAGGAGTCATAGATCGACGCGTAGTCGATGTCCTGCGGCGTGACTCCCGCCTCCGCGAACGCGGTCGGGCCGGACCAGCGCGCACCAGTGAACGTGACATTCACCTTGCCGCCGTTGGTGTGCTTGGGAGCCTCGCCGTGCCCGAGAACCTTGACCACTGAGCGTTCGAGATCGCGGGCCACCTCGGGAGAGACGACGATGAGCGCCCCCCCGCCGTCGGTGACGACGCAGCAGTCGAGGCGATGCAGCGGATCGCTGACCATTGGCGAGTTGACCACCTCTTCGACGGTCACAGGCGTGGACAGCAACGCGTTCGGGTTGTGTTGCGCGTGAATCGACGCGGCCACCTTGATCTCGGCGAGTTGCTCGCTCGTGGTGCCAAACTCATACATGTGTCGCCGGGCGGCAAGCGCGTACAGGCCGTGAACCGTCGGTCCGAAAGGCGCTTCGAAGGCATCCTCCGAGGCTCCGAAACCATCCATCACGAGATTGCCCATCATCTGCCGGGGCAAGCCTGCCAGCGAGATGAGCGCGATCGAGGCCTTGCCTGCCTTAATCGCTGCGGCCGCATGGCCGATGTGGGCAATATAGGACGAGCCGCCGGTCTCGGTCGAGTCGGTGTAGCGCAGCTTCAAACCCATGTAGTCCGCCATAGAAATTCCGCCGAGACCAGGCGCGTCCCCCGCGCAGAAGTATGCGTCGACGTCGGAGAAGCTCAGTCCCGCGTCCCGGAGGGCGCCTGCGGCGACCTCCGCGTGCACCTGGCCGAGAGACTTGTCAGGTATGACGCGTTGTGGATGCTCGTACGCACCTGCGATGAACGCGGCTCCGCGAATACTCATTGCTTACCTTTCATGGTTCTTCGGGACTTGCGTGCACGCTCTGTCGGAACACATCCCATCTAGCGGGACGCCGGCGACCGCACAACAGGGAGCCCGACCGATTCGGGTTGAACCCGGCGGTTCAACTGTATGCCACACTTCCCTCCATGGGAAGCCGCTCGTTGTTCATATCTTGGTCGATCACCTCGCCGTAGCAGGTCGACTCGCGCACGTCGGGGTCGGCGAGACTTGCCTGGCGCGATGTGGAAGGGACCCCCCTCTGGACCTGATTATTTTGGTCGAGTGTGGACCACTACGCTGAACTACCCGGTAAGGTCATCTTCAGAGTTGCCCTCCCTGCAAAGCGATAACGGTTGCCACCCCTGGGCACCGATGACTTCGACACAGATCAGGAGCCCCCATGAAGATTGCGGTGCTGGTAAAGGTGGTGCCAGACACATACGGAGATCGACTACTCGATCTGGAGACAGGTCTCGCCGATCGAGCTGCTTCGGAGAAAGTGCTCGATGAAGTGTGCGAACGCGCAATCGAGGTCGCGCTGAAGATCGCGGACGCTCAGCCTGATACGGAGGTCACGTTGATTTCGATGGTTCCTGACCAGGCCACGTCAACGCTCCGCAAGGGTTTGGCTATGGGGGCGACATCCGCTGTGCAAGTGGTCGACGACGCGCTCGTCGGGGCCGATCTGAGCCTCACCGCTGAGGTTCTCGCCGCTGTGCTCAGACGTTCAGATTTTGATCTGATCGTCGCAGGCAATCAGTCTACCGACGGGGTGGGCGGAGTAGTTCCCGCCATGCTAGGCGAGCTGCTCGACATGGCAGTCATTACGTCGCTCAACACTGTTCGGATTACCTCCGATTCCGTAGCCGGTGATCGCACTTTGGAGGGGGGCACCATGGCCGCTTCAGCGTCACTTCCTGCGGTGATCTCAATCACTGAGCAATTGCCTGACGCGCGTTTCCCGAATTTCAAGGGGATATCGGCAGCCAAGAAGAAGCCGCTTGAAACTCTGTCGCTCGCGGATCTGGAGGTAGATCCGTTGGATGCGAACGCTGCGCGGTCGATCATGATCGCGGTCGCCGCAGCTCCGCCGAGGTCGGCCGGAGTGAAGATTATAGATGAAGGCGACGCGGGATCGCGGCTCGCTGATTTCCTGATACAGAAGCGTCTGGCCTAAGGAGCGGGCATGTCGCGATTCAATTCCGATTCGATTCTGGTTCTGCTGGATATCACACCGTCGGGGGAGTTGGCGAAGTCCTCGGCCGGGCTTCTCGGCGCTGCCTCCGCCTTGGGGACACCTGTCGCGCTCGTCGTTGCAGCCGAACATGCTGCGCCAACTCTCGCTAAGGCCGCCGCCGACGCGGGCGCTGCCGCGGTACTGCTTGCCGCCACCAGAGATCCTGAGTTGTCGGCGCCCGTCGTGGACGCGCTGGCGGCGGCAGCCGAACTCGTGCACCCGCAGGCGGTCCTCATCTCTCATTCCATCGACGGGCGCGCCGTCGCTGGCGCCTTCGCGGCTCGCACACGTTCCGCGCTCTGCATCGATGCCGTCGAGGTGAGCAGGGATCCCGAGGGCATTGTCGCCAGCCACTCGGTCTACGGTGGCTCCTATAACGTAACGAGTGCCGCTACCTTCGGTGCTCCAGTCATCACCATCCGCCAGGGTTCGATAGAGGCACGCGCCGAGTCAAGGCCTCTCGAGCGTGTGCGGCTGGACGTACGGTCTTCCGGCAAGGTCGTTGCGAAGATCGATGCACAGGAGGCAGTTGTCTCCCGCTCCGCCAGGCCGGAGCTGCGAGGTGCCCCGAAGGTCGTGGCTGGCGGCCGAGGCCTCGGCTCCGCCGAGAAGTTTGCACTTGTCGAGGAGCTCGCCGATGCGCTGGGTGCCGCAATCGGAGCGTCGCGTGCCGCCGTCGACGCCGGATACGTACCGCAGACGTCTCAGGTGGGCCAGACCGGTGTCTCGGTCTCGCCGCAACTTTACGTCGCGTTGGGAATATCCGGCGCGATCCAGCACCGCGCGGGAATGCAGACCGCGAAGACGATCGTCGCGATCAACAAAGACGCAGATGCGCCCATCTTCGACATCGCGGACTTCGGAGTCGTCGGTGATGTGTTCACTGTGGTTCCCCAGCTGATCGAGGCGATCCGGGCGAAGAAGGGCTAGCGCGGTGTCGACACCCACCTCAATCTGGCGACGCGGTCTACCTAGAGAACACGGTGGTCAGCCGTGGCCTCCGGCTGGCCTCGGACCCGACATCCACGTTTGGCCTTCGCCTTCGGCCGCGGCGCTCGAGCCCAAAGAACCTCAGGGCTCCGTCCTCGATGAACGCACGACCACGGCGCGTCGGGGGTTGCCTCGGAGGGCCGGGGGGAAGCGTGGCCGCCCGCGGATTTCACACCCGCCTTGAGAGCTGGGAGCGACGAGACCGCAACCGATCTCGAGGACCCGCCTCATTCCTACGCACGGGAATCGGCTTCTTCCGACGAGCAGGGACCTCTTGTCCCTCCGCCTGCCGAAGATGGCCGCCTCAACCCAATACACCAACCGAAGCCCGAACCGAAGCGTTACGGCCCGTTCACAATGCGGCAATGGGTCGGTGCTGGCGTTCTCGCGGGCGTCGCGTTGCTCGTATTGGCAACCATGGTCGTGCTCTTTACCCGCTGGCTGGTCTCGGTCCCGTTCATGCGGGATTTTCTCGCGACGTATCCGGGCGAATATGAGCTACCAGAGGGCGCCCCGATCGGATTCCCCGCATGGCTAAACTGGCAACATTTCTTGAACGTGTTCCTCCTGGTCCTAATCATCCGGTCGGGCTTGGAGGTGAGGTTTCAGAAGCGTCCGAACGCGTTCTGGACGCCGCGGTGGAACAAGGAACGCAAGATTAGTCTTGCAGTATGGTTCCACCAGTCGATTGACGTTCTCTGGCTCGTCAACGGTGTGATCTTCGTCTTCCTTCTCTTTGTGTCCGGGCAATGGATGCGGATCGTTCCGACGAGCTGGGAGGTGTTTCCGAACGCGCTCTCCGCGGTACTCCAGTACTTGTCACTGGACTGGCCGATCGAGAACGGCTGGGTCAACTACAACTCGATCCAGCAGCTAACGTATTTCCTGGTGGTATTCGTGGCCTCTCCGCTCGCGGCTGCGACAGGCGTGCGGATGTCGGGAATCTGGCCCACGAATGCTCAGCGGCTCAATGTGCTCTACCCGATCGAGTGGGCGCGGGCCGTGCATTTTCCGACGATGGTCTTCTTCGTACTGTTCATCGCGGTTCACGTGACTCTGGTTATCGCCACTGGAGCGCTCCGAAACCTCAATCACATGTACGCGGCACAAGGCTCAACCGATCCTTTGGCACTCGCAGAAAATTGGACGGGGTTCTGGATATTCAGTGCGTCGCTGTTACTCATCGTTGCGGCCTGGGTCGCCGCTCGACCGCTGCTTCTGGCGCCGATCGCTCGGCTGTTCGGCTCGGTGAGTTCCCGCTGAGGTGCCATTAGACCTCACGACGATCACTGTTCTCGCGGAGCTGGTTCGATCGCCGGGCCTGAAAGGACTACTGATATCGTGCGAAGCTAACCGGGAACGGAAGAGGAAGTGTGATGCGCAGGGAGCGAGTACGGACTAGTTTGCGCGACGGTGTGCTCGACATTGCACTTCTCGATGCAATCATGAGCTCAGGACAGAGCGCTGAGTTGACCGATGTGCTGTCAGAGCACGCCGAGGATAGAGATGTGCGCGCTGTGCTACTCCGGTCCGAGTCTGAGGACTTCTGCGTCGGCGTCGACGACGTGCGAATCGTGAAGCGGATCTACGGTCCCACGCCGGCGGATGCACTTGCGGCGATCCGTGTGCCGGTCGTTGCTGTCCTGACCGGCCGTGTCGAGTCCGTAGGTCTGGAGTTGGCGCTGGCGGCTGATGTCAGGCTATCGGCATCCGATGCATTCTTTCGTCTCTCTGAAGTCTCTGAGGGGAGGTTGCCGTCGTGGGGTGGCACCCAACGGCTGCCTCGTGTGATTGGTCAAGCGGCCGCCCTTCGCATGATCTTGTTCGGCGAGCGAATGGAGGCGATGGAGGCTCTCCATCAAGGTCTTGTGCATGAGGTCGTTGCCGCCCCACTCGAACGGGCCGCTGAGTACACATCTATGTGGAAGGCTCGCGCTCCACTCGCTTTGGAGTACGCCAAGGAAGCGGTTCGGGATGGCGGGGAGCTCCGTTTGAGAGAGGGCCTTGCTCTCGAAGCCGACCTGAATACACTGTTGCAGACGTCGCGAGATCGCGCGGAAGGCATCGCCGCCTTTCTTGCTAAGCGGACGGCGAACTTCCGGAACGCCTGATGGGACCACTCACGGGAGTGGAGGTCTGCATCGACGGGGACCGAGGTGTCGCCTCTGAGGCGGGCGATCTGCTCTCGCGGTACGGCGCCTCAGTTCGTGCCTCCGGCGAGTTTTCTCGGTGTGCAAGCGTGACAGTATTCGGCCGCGGCTGCAGTCCGGGGCGTGCGCGGATGAGTGGACCCGTGGCGCCCTGCCAGGGGCTGCCCGCGGCGGCGCCCACTCGCGCCGCCGCGGGCCTTCTGGCGGTGGGTGCGCTCGCGGCAGCCCGTGTTGGTGGAGAGGTCGTGGTCGATGCTGACTCAGCCGCCATTCTTCTGCTGCAGCCACTCGTGCTGGCGCACTGGTACTCGGCACCGACGCCGGTACGGGTGACTCCATTGCGTATCGGTGCAGGGTGGGTGGCGACAGAGCTCGGGGCTCCCGGAGACGATGATCTGTTCGCACTCCTCCGCCGGACGACCCTATTTGACGATCCTGAAGAACTCAGCACGGCCGCGCAGGAATGGCGATTACCGGTTGTTCCGTATCGCAGGGAGCTCACCAGTCGTCATCTGAGCCGGGCTCGACTCGATCACCACGAACTGTTGAGCCCTGGTGATCGACTTCCGCCAGAGGTGTCTTCGATTGCCGCGCCTCCGCTGGCCGGCGTCAAGGTGATGGAAGTCACGGCGATGTGGGCGGGTCCTCTCTGCACATGGCTGCTCGCGCAGATGGGGGCGTCAGTGCTCTCGATCGAATCCGATGCCCGGCCGGACGGGATGCGAGCGCCGAACGGGGGAGGTATCTACCCTGGCGGTCTGCTGATACCGGGCACGAACGATCGGTCGGCGATGTTTTTGGCCCTGGCTGAGGGCAAACAGCGCGTGAACCTCGACCTTCGTGTCCGGGATGACCGCAAAGCGTTTGACGATGCCTGTGCAGAAGTGGACTTGCGTGTGGATAGCCTCTCCCGGCGTGCTCGCGATAACCTCGGGATCGACTATTGGGGCCAGAGCCGAAGAGGACCGGCCATCGTTCACCTGCCGGCGTACTCGTACGGCCCCACGCGTGATTGGGTGTCGTACGGCACGCAGATTCACGCCATGAGCGGGTTGGCATGGCCTCGTGGAACCGACGAGCCGATCCCCGCGGCTACGGCCTATGTCGATGCGCTCGGAGGTATTGCCGGAGCCCTGGCATCCGTCGCAGCGCTGTATGCGGCCACGCAGCAGCACGAGCCGCCCAGGCTGACAGCAAGCCTCATGGATGCAGTCGAGACCTTATCGGCCGATAGTGACCGCGGTACTTTGCTCCGGGGCGACCCGATGCCTCGGGTGAGCGAGCTAGTGGAGTCGCACGCGGCCCGCGCAGCGGAAGTGACCGTGGCCGGTCGTCGCGTGCGCCATCCCGCTTCCCCCTTCATCTGGGCGTGACGCGATTGTCGCTATGCTCCCCACATGAATAACATAGACGACGTGGTCCGGGTTCAATTCGGCGTGGACGGGGTGGCCGAGGTCGTGCTAACTCGGCCAACGAAGCTCAACGTGGTGAACCTGCGCATGCGTGACGCGCTGATCGAGGCGTTCGCCGCGGTGCGGGACTTCCCAGATCTCGGTGCGCTCGTATTACGCGCGGAAGGGGCTCATTTCTCCGCCGGGGCGGATATCAGCGAGTTTGGCAATGCGGAGTCCGTCTTTGAGGCGCGCCGTATTCGGTGGGATCGCGACCCGTGGTACCTCCTGTGGAGTCTGCCGATACCGAAGGTCGTCGCTCTACACGGTTATGCGCTCGGCTCCGGCTTAGAGATGGCACTGCTCTGTGATCTGCGGATCGCCGCCTACGGTACGAAGGTCGGACTACCGGAGACAAAGCTCGGTATGCTGCCAGCCGCGGGGGGTACGCGTTCTATAACTGCGTGGGTGCCTCCATCAAAGGCGATCCCGTTCATCATGGCGGGCGAAGCCATCGATGCGGCGGCCGCCCGCGATCTCGGCCTCATTGATGAGGTATTGCCAGAGGGGGTCGACGTGGATGACGCGGCCATGGCATACGCACGACGTCTGGCGGCCCTCCCCAGGGCTGCGGTGCGTGCTGCGCTCAGCGCATCGAAAGCCGCACATGAACTCCCTCTCCGCGAAGGTCTGGTTGCAGAACGCAGGCTTGCTTACTTGACTGGCCAGTTCAACTACGACTAGCGTGAAGTTGTCACTCAACGTGGAGGTGCGCTCAAATGGAGCATGGCGACGATCTGGTCGGAAAAATTCTTGGAACTGTGACGTTCCCCGTCGAAGCGGGAAAGGTTCGCGAGTTCGCGAAGAGCCTTCACGATCCCAACCCTGTATTCCGGGAGACCGAAGAAGCCCAGCGGGCCGGTTTCTCGGCGATTCCAGCCCCTCCGACCTATTCGGTGGTTGCAGCGCACTTCAATGAAGGTGATAGCGCGTTCTCGTCGTTGGGTCTCGACCTGGCTCGGGTCCTTCATGGCGAGCAAACTTGGACTTACCACAGGACGCCCGTCGTGGGCGACGTTCTCACCGGACAGACCCGAGTCGTGAGTGTCGAGAAGAAGCCCGGCAGTCGCGGCGGGGTGATGACTTTAGTCAAGCTCGGAACCGAGTATCGGGACCAGAATGGGGAGCCTGTTCTCACCGAGGAGTCGACAGTCATCGAGACTGCTGCCGTTGTCGGAGGTGGGGAGAAATGAACACCGATGCAGCCAAGCCGCTGAGCGCGAACGAGGCGGAGGTCGGACTGACTTCTCCCGTTTACACTGTTGGGCCGATCGGACGTACGGACATCGTCAAGTACGCCGGTGCCGGTGGTGACTTCAACCCCATTCACCACGACGAGGTCTGGGCCGTATCCATCGGGCTCCCGTCCGTATTCTCCATGGGCCTGTTCCAGGGTGGGCTGTCATCACGGCTGGCGTCAGACTGGATTGGACTGAAGAACCTGACGAGCTTCGGAACACGTTTTCGCAGCCAGGTATGGCCGGGCGAAGTGCTGAAGATCCGCGGGGAGATTATTGAGGTTGTCGCCGGGCCAGACGGCACTGCTGTAAAGGCCGCGATTACCGTGACCAATGAAGACGGGACCGACGTTAAGGTTCAGGCGTTGGCGACTGGAGTCCTTCCGCGTTAGGAAGAAGTGGCCGTTCCGTGCCACGACGTTTCGAGTAGAGAGAGTTATCGATGCAGTTCGAACTTAGCGAAGATCAACTGGACTTTCAGAAGAGCCTGCGGCGGATGATCTCCGATCGCTCGCCGATGAAGATCGTCCGGGAGGTGATTGAGACCGAGCCGGGCTGGGACGAGGGTCTGTGGCGGCAATTTGCCGAGCAGGCCGGATTGCCCGCATTGCTGGTGCCCGAAGAATACGACGGTGCGGGCGCGTCTCTCGTGGAGGCCATGATCGTGATGGAAGAGCTCGGCCGCGGCCTCGTTCCATCCCCCTTCTTCGCCACCACCGCGTTCGGAGTGGTTCCGATCCTCACTTTCGGCTCCGAATCCCAGAAGCAGGACTTGCTCCCAGGCATCGTCGCTGGGGAAATCACGGCCACCACTGCGATCACCGAGCCGTCCGGCAATTGGAGCCCTGATGGTGTGGAGATGGCTGCGGACGGTAGCGATGATTCCGTCACCTTGACCGGGACGAAGTCGTTCGTCATCGATGGTCACACGGCCAACAAGATTCTCGTGGTCGCACGATCGGGCGACCAGTATGGTTTGTATGTCGTCGATGGCGATGCCCCAGGGCTCTCTCGTACGAAGCAGACGACTCTCGATCTCACGCGCCCAATGGCGACGCTGGAGTTCGACAATGTCGCCGCTACCGCTCTCGGCGAGCCCGGAAGCTGGGACCGCATCTCGCACATGATCGACGTCGCGGCGACGCTCCTTGCCGCCGAGATGGTCGGTGCGATGGAAGCAGCGATGACCATGGCAGTCGAATACGCGAAGGTTCGCAATCAGTTCAGTCGCGCGATCGGCTCGTTTCAGGGCATAAAACACCGCCTGTCTGAGATGGCATTGGAAGTCGACACGTCTCGGGCTGCGACATGGTACGCGGCCCATGCGGGCGCCGAAGAACTTGAAGACTTTCCGACTGCGGCGCTCGTGGCGAAGGCAACAGCGGCAGCCGGCTTTGCGTTCACCGCGTCCTGGGTAGTTCAGGTCCACGGTGGTATCGGCTTTACATGGGATCATGACGCCCAGCTCTACTACCGCAAGGCCAAGTCCACCGAGTTGCTCCTGGGTTCGACCGCTGATACCTGGCTACAGTTGGCCGACCGGCTTGGAGTCTGATCGGAATTACGTCCACACTTGCTGCCGAGTTTCGCCCGATCAGAGACAGGAGTTGTACTTCGTGACCTCATTGTTGGATATTCTCTCCGTCGAACCGCAGGGACATGACATGTTTCTGGGGTCCTCCTCGGGGATGATCCAACATCTGTTCGGCGGGCAACTTCTCGGACAATCGGTGGTTGCTGCAGCCCGCACTGTGGAGGGGCGCGAGATCAATTCGCTGCACGGTTATTTCTTGCATGCCGGCGATGGTAGGCGCCCCGTTCAGTATGAGGTGCAGAGAACACGGGATGGCCGTTCGTTCAGTTCCCGTCGGGTGGTGGGGTATCAGGACGATCACAAGATATGGACGGCGGATCTGTCGTTTCACACCGGCGAGGCGGGCATCGAGCGGGCTGAGGAGCAGCCCCCTAGTCTCGCACCGGAAGAACTTCCGTCCTTCATGGACGGGATGAGATCCACGGTGGGTACCGGTAGCGAGTGGAATGACCTCGACATCCGGTGGGGTGGACCTTGGCCACCTGCGGGTAGGGCCCCCGCGGGTATGTCACCACGGAATAGCTTCTGGTTCCGGTTCAGCAAGGAACTTCCGGACGATGATGCGGTTCTCCACGCAGCCGTTCTGGCCTATGTCTCGGATCTTTCGTTTCTTACGCCCGTTATATTACCTGATGGTGCGTTTATGTGGTCTCCAGGAGTTCGGGCGACCTCGCTAGACCATGCTGTGTGGTTTCATCGTTCATTCTCAGTTGACGAGTGGCTGCTCTACGATCAGTACTCACCGGTCGCATCCCGAGGCCGAGGCTTTGCGATAGGCGGAATTAGTGCAATCGATCGTGGGCGCGTCGCGAGCACTGCTCAGGAGGGATTGTTTCGGTTCAAGAATGAGGTTCGATGAGCGATGTGGACAGTAGGCCGGTCGCTCTCGTCACTGGAGCGTCCCGCGGTATTGGCAGGGCGATCGCGATTGATCTTGCGGCGGCCGGCTTCGACTTAGTACTCGGTTATCACAGCGATAGACAAGGCGCTGAAGAAACCGCCGGTCGAGTAGCATCCGGCAGCTCAGCGGTTTCAGTCGGAGCCGACCTTCGCGACCTAAGCTCAGGCAAGGTTTATGTCGACGCGGCGCTCGGGCGTTTTGGTCGTCTGGACGCACTGATCAACAACGCAGGCATTGCTCGCGACCGACGTATCCGCCGTATGACGGACGCGGACTGGGCGGATGTTCTTGCGGTGGATCTGGGCGGGGCGTTCAGTTGCTCACGTGCAGGTGCCAGCGCCCTTGCCGAGTCTCCGCGAGGCACCATTGTCAACGTGTCGTCGATTGTGGGGATGAACGGTAACGTGGGGCAGGCGAACTATGCCGCTGCTAAGGGTGGACTGCTGGCGATGACGAGATCACTCGCTCGTGAGTTCGCACCCCAAGGCGTCACGGTGAATGCTGTCGCGCCAGGTTTCGTGCTCACCGACATGACGCTGACGCTGCCTGCGGAGATCATCGAGGCGAACATCGCGGCGACTCCTCTGGCGCGTCCGGGCGAACCTGAGGACATCGCATCCGTGGTGGCTTGGCTGGTCTCGAGTGCCGCGCGCTTTGTCACGGGTGCGGTGATCCCGGTCGATGGCGGCCTGTCTCTCTGACGTGGCCACGTCGAGGAGACTACTCGGTGGCCACGCCTCGGAGATAGTCGATATGCATCGCTGTCTGTGCGACAGCCGAGAGGCGCATGTATCCGTGGAGGTGCTCCCAGCCCGCCGTCCAATGCACCTGTTCGGCGACTCGCCAGACACTGGGCCTCTTCATTTCGGACGACATAATGGACTGCACTTCGTCCGAGCGACGGCGATGATGTCCAGTCGTCTCTTCGACACGGTCGCGAAGTCCTTTGAAGGAGTACCCATGTCCGGGGTGCACCATATCTACGTCCAGGCGAGTGAGCGCTTCCAATGAGTCGAAGTAGCGTGCAAGAGGATCCCGTTGTGACCGCCCGCCACCGACGCCGAGACCAATGCCAGGATGCGCCATCGGCAACAAGGTATCGCCGCTGAACAGGGAGAGAGATTCCTCGTCATGCAGGCAAATGCTGCCCTCAGTGTGTCCTGGAGTGTGAATTACCCGCAGTCGTCGACCAGGAATGTCGAGGACGTCGCCGTGATCAACTAGCACGTCGGCGTTCACGCTGATCCCGTCTCCCAGGTGCCTCTGTCGCCACAGCTCGGTGTAGAGTTTCGTGCGCTCGGCCAACGGTGCGCCCCAGGAACGAAGTCTTCGGAAGAAGTCAACGGCGATGGACAACGAGGCACCACTCCCCGCTGCTTCCGCCTCGGCGCGGTGCATTACTACCGGCGCACCACTCTGCTCCTTGAGCCACGGGGCGAGGCCGGTGTGATCGGGATGGAGGTGGGTGGAAACAATGGTTTTCACATCCGCGAGATGTTTCCCGATTTGCCCGAAGGACGACGCCAGCCTTGCCCGATTGTCAGCGGTATCCCAGCCTGGATCGATGACATGCACTGCTCCATGGGCGTCGGTGACGAGGTAGGTGTAGGTGTGTCGAACGTACTGGTCGCCCTTAAGGGGTAGCGGCACCGCCCAAACGCCCGGCTGGACCTGCAAGGTATCGGGGAGATGGTGACCGGTCCACGCTTCGAACTGGCTGTGATTCGGCCGGAGACTCAACGAATCTCTCCGAGCTCCTGAGCTGAGCCTTGGGTGCCGAGGCCGCCGAGCAATAGCGTGGTGATCTGGCGACTCGCCGAGTCTAGGGTGAGGCTCGAGTTGGGCCGTAACCAGCGCGCCGACCATCCTGTGAGGCCGATAACAGATTGAGCAGCCACGAGCGGGGTGATGTCTTTGCGTACCGAACCATTCTCCTGCCCCCGCTCGATGAGGCCACTAACGTTCGTCACGAAGGTTTTCATCCAGGTTTGGTACGAGGCATCGAGGTCCTCGGGGAGCTCGCGCTGGTCGCCGTAGATGACGCCGTAGTAGTCCCGATAGATCATTGACAACCGGATCTCGCCTTCGATGAGGCATGTGAGACCCTCGAGTGGGTCGGGCTTGGAAAGAGCTTCGGCAACGACAACGTCCGCGCGGCGGAGGACACGCTCGAAGACCTTGCCAAGAAGAAATCCTTTGCTCTGCGCGTGCACATACAAGGTTGGCTTCGCGATGCCCAGCTCACTAGCGAGCATCTGCATCGTCGTGTTCTGATACCCGTGCGAATGGAATAGTTCGGCCGCAACCCTCACGATGGTCTCGAGATCCGGGGTGTTCGCCCGCCGCGTGGTAACCGCTGAGCCCGGAGCAACGTCGAAAAAGGTTTCCGCACTCGCTTGTGCGTCTGACATCATTCACCATCCTCGATTTGCCGAAGAGCATCGGTTCAACGGCTCATTCACTGTCAACCCCACCAGGCATTGCCGCCCGCCCGAGGAGCGAGTGAGGGCCGTGACGGATACTTCGATCATGCCATGACCTCACCAGCCAGTTGTGCGACGCCCGTGGTGAGTCCTACTTGCGACCAGCTCGCTACGTCGGCGACGCTGGAGAACTGGTCAGTTTCGGCGTGTGAAGAGTGAACAGTTGCGGGGCAGCCTAGCGAGGGTTTCGCCGCGGTCGTGAGATGCGTCATCGCGGTTCCTGGCGCCGAGCAGCACGACGTTCTGCGCCTCGAGCGGGAGCTCTCCGGATGCGAGGCCGGCAATCTGCTGCCGATCGGTCGGTTGGGCGTCCCAATCGAAGTACTCGAGAGTCTTCCGGGCCGAGAACCCGGCCGCCTTGATCCGCACTCCGTGCTGGAAGCGTTCCGCGCACTCACTTGACGTTCGAGAACGGCAGCGAGGTAGTCCTCGAACGACGAACCCGCGTCCCGTGCATGGTCGGCCATACGAGCGGCGGCCTCGGTGATCCAGCGAGGTTTGAGCGCCCTGGCGAGATCAATGATCTGCCTCACGGCTTCCGTGGTCTGGCCGACGCCATCAGTTGTTCCGGTCGTCGATAACCAGCCCGAAGTCCCGGTCGCGGTCGGCCAGGTCCCGGGTCAGGTCGTTGTCGACCGCGACGGCAGAGGGGTTGCGGAGACGGGCGGCGGTCTCCACGTGGGCCGGGTAGTCGGTGACCGCCGCCCCACACGCTGAATCCCTCGCGTGGTCAGCGACGATCCACCCGTCGGTGCTGACTTTCACCCGCTCCAGGTCGGCAGTGACGTCGACCGTCTCCCGATCACGGAAGGGTCCAAGGACTGGTAGTTGGTGTCGAGGGGAACGTAGTAGTTCCGACCCAACGGATGCTGTTGCGCCAGCCCAAATGAATTGGGATCGGTGGCAACGGCAGCATCGCGGCCCGGTCCGCGTCGAGCCGGTCCACGGGAAGACGTGGATACTGCGGACCATGCGGGAGTTCGCTCTTTGTTCATTGGGTCCTGGAACTGCGTGTTGAAGTCCGCCGGGGAGGTGAAGGGCCGGCCCGGCATGAAGGAGGCCTCGCGCCAACCGTTGCGCCGCGCGACGAGACCCTTGGACTCCGGATCCCGCGGCGTCAGCAACACCCAAATGCGGGGCCGTGATCACCAACACGCGCAAGCAGCTTCGCCGTGCCCGTCTTCGAGCGGGATCTCTTCGGAGGGAACCAGCGATCACACCGCAGCGCATCTGCCGGACGCCACGTCAGCTGGTCCGCCGGGTTGATCGGGCGGAACTCCGGCCGCAGGCATTTAAACCGGCCGGGAACCAGGTTTTCGGCCAGTCCCAGCCGAGCCCGCTCGGCGAGCAACGTCGCCGGCATATCCGGCGTCTCCGCGAGCAAACCTCGCACCCGCGGTTCGAAGGCGACTAACGAGGACTCCGTCGGAGTCCTTCATACTGTGCAGCGCATCCGATCGGACCGCGTTGTTCATCGTCTTCCCACGATACGGGGCGTTGTGGAAATTGTACTCATGAGGTAGATTCAAATTGTACTCGCGTGGTAGATTACTAGCGAAGATGCGCCCGGCGATATGGCAATGCCAGCCGAAAACGTGCTGTTGCGCTCGCCGAGCGCCCGGTCTTGACACAATCCAATGGAGGATAGCTCGTGGGACGTCTGGAAAACCGAGTTGCTGTTGTTACCGGAGCCGGTGGCGGAATCGGCGCCGAGATCGCAAAATTGTTCGCCAGTGAGGGCGCGAAGGTGGTGGTTAACGATCTCGGGGCCCAGGTCGATGGCTCGGGAGTCGACGTCGGGCCCGCACAGTCGGTCGTGAATGAAATCGTCGCGAACGGCGGTGAGGCGGTGGTCAACGGCGGCGACGTCAGCAACTACGATTCTGCGGGAGAAATTGTACAGACTGCCATCGACGAGTTTGGCAAGCTCGACATCCTCGTGAACGTCGCCGGAATTCTTCGCGACAGGATGCTGGTCAATCTCGGCCCGGAGGATTGGCAGGCCGTGCTAGACGTGCATCTCACCGGCACCTTCAATACCAGCAAGCATGCAGCCGTTTACTGGCGGGAGCATCGCGGAGAAGGTCAGTATCGACTCATCAACTTCACCTCAGGGGCAGGACTTTTTGGCTCGCCGGGTCAACCTAATTACGCGGCCGCGAAGCTTGGGATCGTCGGTTTCACGTTGTCCTGCGCTCACGCGCTCGACCGGTATGGCGTCACTTCCAACGCGATCGCGCCGGCGGCAGCGACGCGAATGACGGGCACTATCCCACCGGAACGTGCTGCCGAGATGGGGATCAATCTCGCTGACCTCGCTCCGTCCGCGATAGCGTATCCAGTCGCCTACCTCGCAAGCGAGGAGTCCGGGTGGCTGAATGGTCGCGTCGTCGGTGCACAGGGCGGTCGTGTCACCCTCTACGAAAACTATCGCCCCGAATCAACGTTGGTTTCTCAAGACGCATGGACCATCGATGGAATCTTCGAGTCGTTCCCTCGCGCCTTCCACCCGGAGAAGCAGGGCCTTGCTGGCCTAGCGTGACGCTTCCCCTTACTGGTTTCAGGAAGGCGGATCAAGACCGTGACTGAAAGAAGTGATCTCGACGAGGGATTCCGAATGCTGACGAGACTGACCAATGTCGACCTCGAAACACTGTCCATCGGGGCCAGGGTCAGAGTCGCTTGGAACGACCAGGGCGCGGTTTCGCTGCCCGAGTTCGAACCCTTGGGCTGAACATTGGAAGAGTCCGATTTCACCCGCACAGGTGTCCTCGCGCGACACCCTCACACCGCGGGTAAGCCCACCGCAGGGAGGATTCGAATGGATTGTCACCTTCACACGGTGCGTTCCGGAGATGCAGCGACCACACCGGAGCAAATGTTGCGTTGCGCTCGCTCGGCGAAGCTAGATGTCATTGCCGTGACCGATCACCACGCGGTGGATGCGGCGAAGCGGATGCAGGATTCTGCGATCGAATATGGGGTTCGGGTGGTGGTCGGTGAGGAGATACGGACGCCCCTCGGGGAAATCATCGGCTTGTTTCTTCAAGAGCGCGTACCCTACGTTCTGCCGCTCGCAGAGGCTGCCGCGCGCGTTCACGACCAGGGTGGGGCCGTATATGTCCCCCACCCGTTCGATCCGAATCGATCTGGATTGGGACGTCGTGGAATCGATCAACTCGCGGACTCTGGTTTGCTCGATGTGATCGAGGTCTACAACGCGAAGATGACGGCCGAGGTCTCGAACCAATTGGCCGCATCGGCTGCTGCCGAGTTCGACGTGCCGGGGGGCGCTGGCTCCGACGCGCACGATCCCGAGGGAATCGGCGCAGTATTCATGGAACTCGATGATTTCTCCGATCGAGACGGATTCATCCGGTCGCTCGGCGATGCCACTATCCAGGGCCATTTATACGCCCACAGCAAACGGTTCCGAAGCCGGAAGCCGACACAGTTCGGATCTGCGCGAAAGCAATACACACCATGAAAGGAAGCAAAAATGGATCTGACCTATCCGCCTGAGGCCGAGGAGTACCGTACCCGCGTCCGCGGGATCATTGAGGGTGCCGTGCCATCTGGATGGGAGGGTATCGGCGCCATCTCCGATGAGGCCGAGCGCAAGGCATTCATGCAGCACTGGCGGAAGGTGCTTGCTGACGAGCAACTGCTCGCTGCGTCGTGGCCGAAGGACTATGGGGGACCCGGGCTTAGCGCGATCGAGCAAGTGGTGATCGCCGAGGAGTTTGCCCGCTACGGTGTACCCGCTGGCGATGAGAACGACATGTTCGGAATCAGCCTCCTGGGCAACACGCTCACTGTGTGGGGTACCGACGCGCAGAAGGCACACTACCTTCCGCGGATTCTCTCTGGGGAGGACCGGTGGTGCCAGGGATACTCCGAACCTGGAGCGGGCTCCGACCTGGCAGGGTTGCGAACCAGCGCGGTGCTGGAGAACGGCGAATGGGTGGTGAATGGTTCGAAGATCTGGACCTCAGCCGGCCACTCTGCCGACCACATCTTCACCCTTGTGCGCACCGATCCCGAGGCTGAGAAGCACCGCGGAATCAGCCTGCTTTTGATTCCGATGGACCAGTCGGGGGTGGAGGTCCAGCCGATCATCAACATGGCCGGTGACCACATCTTCAACCAGGTCTTCTTCACCGATGCCCGCGCGGCCGAGGAAAGTATCGTCGGACCGGTGAATCAAGGGTGGAAGGTCGCGATGACTCTGCTGGGCTTTGAGCGAGGCTCCGGTGCGACCACCGACGCCATCCGTTTTCAGAACGACCTCGACAGGTTATTTGAGATTGCGAAGACGACGGGAAAGAACAAGGATCCGAAGGTCCGAGAGCTGCTCGCCTGGTGCTACAGCCGCGTCGCCATCATGCGGGCTCGGGGCTATCAGACGCTCACGAAGTTCCTCAAGGGGGAGAACCCGGGGGCGGATGCGGCGATTGCGAAGTTGGTCTGGAGCGAGTACTTCCAGCGTTACACCGAACTCGCACTGGAGATTCTGGGAATGGATGCCGTTGCCCCGTCTGGTGCCGGTGCTGGCGGCGCGCTTCAGACGGCAGATGTGGGGACGCCCAATACTTCTCGGGCATGGGTGGAAACGGCTCTGTCGGCACGAGCCGCAACGATCTACGCGGGGACCTCGCAGGTTCAGCGCAACATCATCGGCGAACAGTTGCTCGGTCTCCCGAAGGAGCCGAAGGTGGACGCAGGTGCGTTCCGAGAGCTCATCAACACTTGACGAGGAGCGATTCCGCGGCGCTGATTTCGCGGGACTCGGCGTCGGGCTCGACTAATTAGACATTAGCTGAGTGGGAAAGTCACATCCGGTACGAGAAGGAGAAAAGCAATGAGGCTTTTTGAAGGAATCCGGGTCATCGAAATTGGCGGCGGAATCGCTGTTAATTACGCGACCAAGCTGTTCGGTGATTGCGGCGCCGAGGTGATCAAGATCGAACCGCCAACGGGCGACCTGGTTCGGAGGATGGCTCCGTTTGTTGGAAATGAGCCAGATGACAATGGGTCGGCGGTGTTTCTGCATACCAATACGAGCAAGAAGTCCGTGGTGCTCGATCTCGAGCAAAGCGATGCGCGAGACTCCCTCCTGAAGCTGGTAGCGACCGCGGACATTGTCGTCGAGGGACTGAAGCCCGACGCGCTCGCGGCGATGGGGCTTGGCTTCGATGATCTGGTCAAGGTGCAGCCCACACTCGTGATGACGAGCATCACGCCGTTCGGACAGGACGGGCCATACGCGCAGTATGAGGGCTCGGAACTCATTTACTACGGTATGGGTGGGCCGCTGGGGGGCAACGGCGTTGAAGATGATATCCCGGTCAAATTGGGCGGGTACATGTCCATCTATCAGACCGGCAACTCGGCAGCTACCGCCACCCTGGCGGCACTGCTTGTCGCGGAGGGCCAGAATGAGCCCGTGCACGTCGACGTCTCGGGCTTCGAAACCGGCCTTAGTTCCTCGGATCGGCGCACAACGTTTCTGCTCAACTACGCCTACAACGGCGAGTTGACCGGGCGCGGTAATGTGCTGGGAGGGATCCTGCCCAATGGCGCGTTTCCCACGGATGACGGCTATGTCCAGACGGTTGTGACTCAGGCGTGGTTGCCTCGAATGCTCGAGACCATCGCGGACGACGACCTGACGGCGTATTTCGCCAAGGTAGCGCAGGATCCGTCGATGTTCGCGACGATGGAGACAAAGGAGGCCATCGACGCGGCCCTTTACCCGTGGCTGCTACAGCGGACGCGGCAGGAAGCCATGGAGGAGGCCCAGCGACACAAGTGGCCGCTGACAGCCATCAAGACACCCACAGAGGTGCTCGAAGATCCGCATTACAAGATGCGTGGATTCTTCACCGAAGTGACCCATCCGATCGGTACGGTCGTGCACCCGGGCAGTCCGTTCAATATTGAGGATGGCTGGAACCCCAGCGCAGCGCCTCGGCTCGGCGAGCATACCGTCGCCGTACTGGCCGAATTCACCAGTTGAGTCGCAGCTAGCGACCGAGATTGTACAAAGGAGTATGATGTCTCACCTTCCTCTCGAGGGACTTCGCGTTATTGACATGACCGTTGTCTGGTCCGGCCCGACCGTCACGATGCTGCTATCTGACCTCGGTGCCGAAGTGATCCGCGTCGATAATCCATGGCTCTTCCCCAGTAGCACGCGCGGATTGGTGGCTCGTCCCACCGAAGCACAGATGAAGATGATGGGGACGATGGGCCGGGCATATCCGGACGGGCAGACTGGCGATCGCCCGCAGGATCGTCACGCCATGTTCAATTGGCACGCGCGGGGCAAGAAGCTCATGACGCTTGATCTGCGTAAGAAATCAGGGCGCGAGATCTTCCTTGAAATGATCAAGTCGGCGGACGTGTTCGTCGAGAACAACAATGTTTCCGTGCTAGAACATCTCGGCATCGACTGGCCGGTTCTGCACGAGACCAATCCCGCCCTGATCCTGCTGCGGATGCCGCCGGCCGGTATTGGCGGGAAGTACTCAACGTACTTGGGATTCGGCGCCCATTTCGAAGCGTTCTCTGGGATTACCGCTGTCCGCGGTTATGCGGACAGCGCGCCCGCGACGACCACGAGCGTGTTCCAAATGGACCCTGCGTCAGGCTCCGTCGGCGCCTTCGCGGTGATGGCCGCGTTGCGTCGCAGGCAGACCACTGGGCAGGGCGATCTGATCGTCCTCCCGCAGGTGGAGAACGAGATGAACCATATCGGTGAGATGTTTATAGACGCTGCCGCAAACGGTCATGACAGCCAGCCCATGACGAACCGGGACCTCAACTTCGTCCAGGGCGTCTACCCCACGAATGAGGACGATCGGTTCGTGTCCATCACCATCAGAGACGATGACGAGTGGCATCGTGCGACTGAAGTGATGGGGAACCCTGATTGGGCAGCGGACGACCGCTTCCTCACTCAGGCGGGGCGCCTCGCCTCGCAAGACGATATCGACGCCGAGATCACCAACTGGACACGCACGCGCACGCGCAACGAGGTGTTCACCTTGTTACAAAACGCTCACGTGCCCGCGGGACCAATCATGCTCGAAGATGATGTTTTCTCTGATCCGCACGTCAAAGCGCGAGGATTCTTGCGCAAGAATACGGGCTCCGCAACCGGTACGCATCTCTATCCTGGACATCAGTGGAAATGGAGCGGGCCACCGATGAAGTGGTCCCCGATCGGTGGACTAGGCGCAGACAACGAGTACGTCTACAAGGAGGTTCTCGGGTTCAGCGACGAACAATACGCCGATGCTGACCGAGAAGGTCACATTGCCGTGTCTTATCTAGACGCCGCTGGCAACCCAATCTAGTGGATTTCGTAGCGAGCAAGATGGAGGATTTATGAACCTGGCAGTCGTTGTCGACATCCCCGCCATGATCGTGCCCGATGATGTGGCGGTATTCGGAGATGGACACGAGAAAACGTACCAAGTGCTGAGGGACGAGGCCGCGCGACAGGCGGCGTTGATGGAATCGCTGGGTGTTTCTCGCGGCGACCGGGTGGGGCTCCTCTCGACCAACAGGGCCGGGGCGCTCAGTTCGTTCTTCGGCATTCTCATGGCTGGCGCGACAGTCGTACCGATGAATTACCGTGCCCGCGGAAGCGAGCTGGCCCACTTGGTGAGCGATTCCGGAGCGTCGCTGGTCATCGCGGAGGAAAGATACATTGATGGCATTTTGGCAGCGGGGATGACTCGCGACAGGGTGCTGACTCTCGAAGAGGCGCACTCCCGATCCGCTGGACTCGAGCCGAAGGACGAGCCTGCAGACGTCGACGATTCTGATGTCGCGGTCATGCTGTACACCAGCGGCACGACATCGCTTCCCAAGGGCGTCCTGCTCACGCATGGGGGATTCACGCAGTACGTCATGAGCCAGGGGGAGGCGGCAGACGGAGAATTCCATGGCAGGGTTGCTGTGGCCGCGCCGCTCTACCACGTCGCGGGGCTGTCAACGATTGCCGTCTCCCTGTTCTCGGGACGCGAAACCTATCTGCTCGATTTCGAGGCGGGAAGATGGCTCGAAACCGTCCAAAGCCGGAAGATCACTCACGCCTTCCTCGTGCCGTCCATGGTGTCGCTCCTCCTGCGACACCCCGATTTCGATCGGTTTGACTTAACGAGTCTTCAGATGATGACGTACGGTGCCGCTCCGATGCCGCCTGCTGTTCGGCATGCCATGCTCGAGCGGTTCCCGGCGAGCGTGTCGTTCTCGTGCGCTTACGGGCAGACGGAAACGAACTCCACCGTTTCGCTCCTCGGCCCGGACGATCACCGTCTTGAAGGCACGCCGGACGAGATCGAGCTCAAGCGGCGCCGCCTCAGTTCCGTGGGCAAGCCGCTCCCGGACGTTGAGATCCGCGTGACCGACGACGAGGGGAACATCGCCCCCGCCAACGTCACGGGGGAGGTGTTCATCCGAACTGGTCGAGCGATGGCGGGCTACTGGGGCAGGGCTGGAGGCACCCGCGTCACGCTGGACTCTGAACGATGGGTTCACACTGGAGACATTGGACACGTCGACGAGGGCGGCTACCTATTTCTGACGGGCCGAGCGAGTGACCTGATTATTCGAGGGGGCGAGAACATCTCGCCCAGCGAAATCGAAGATGTCCTCGAGCGAAACGAAGAAGTCGAGGAGGCGGTGGCTTTCCCTGTCGCCGATGACCACTGGGGCGAGCGCGTGGAAGCCGCGGTACGCCTTGTGCCGGGAGCGATCGGGACCGTCGACGCCCTCCTGGAAGAATGCAAGGCATCCCTCTCCGGGGCGAAAAGGCCCGACCGAATCCACATTGTTGACGATTTCCCCCGTACCTCGACTGGAAAGGTTCTCCGTCGTGGGCTCAGCAAGCAATTCGGGACGCCGCAGGTCGCGGATGTGGCGGTTTGAGGCGACGCCGTTGCACCATCGGAATGGGCGCTGGGTTCGGCGAGCTCGCATCGAAGTGCGAGTCTCGGGCGCACGGATCGAGCAGATTCGTCCGTTGATGACCGGGCGAAATACCGACAAGTGGGTAATGCTGCCCGGGTTTCATGACTCTCATGTGCATCTGCGTGCGGCGGCAGCCGCGAGGCTCTCTGTCGATTTGAGTGTTGCGGGTTCCATACCGGCGTTGCTCGCCATATTGCAGACGAGCGTCGCCGAATTCAACGGGAGATGGATTCGCGGTTGGGGATGGGACGAGAGCGCTCTCAGGGAGAGGCGGGCACCGACCGTCGCTGAGATTGATGCGATCACAAATGGCCACCCGTGCGCTCTTCATCATCGGACAGGGAAGGTGGTTCTTCTGAACTCGACGGCCAGGCGTATCCTGGCCGGCGCCGGCGATGAAACGGCTCCTACCGGTGAGCTTGTGCGAGCTGACGACCCCTCACTCTTGAGGATGCCGCGACAGCGCGAGCAATCACTCGAATCAAGTCTGAACGCTCTGTCCCGTGAGCTTGCAGCCATGGGACTCACGAGCGTCACAGAGGCTAGCGCCACTAATACCTGGGACGACATCGCGCAGTACGAAACCTGGGTGAATCGTGGCGTCATTCGGCAACGGGTCAACGCGCTTCTCGCCGTCGATCAAGTTTCCGCGGTGGCACGGAACAGGGAGCGCACTCCGAGCCGGGGAGGGGTGCGTGTGCTCGGCGCGAAGGTCGCTGCACCGTCCGACGGCATCGCCGAGTGCGTGCGACACGCACGTGGATTCGGATGGCCAGTCGCAGTTCACGCAACTGAGCCTGATGAGTTGGAGGCGGCGCTGGTCGCTATCGAAGCATCCGGTCCGCCGGCGTGGGGACGCGATCGTATTGAGCACCTCGGCCTTCCCCTGCCGGGTCAACTCGAGCGAATCAAAGCAACGGGGACCGCCGTGACAACGAACCCGGCGTTCTTGACAGAGCGCGCGCCCAAGTACCGGGAACTTCTCAGCCCCGTCGAGCAGGAGTGGCTCTATCCGGTCGCTAGCGTAATCTCGCACGGAATCCCCATGGCCGGCGCGAGCGACCGTCCGGTTACAGTGGCCACTCCGCTGGACACGATGTCGGCGGCCGTCTATCGTCGTCGGCGGGGCAGTGGAACCGAACCGTTGGGCGTCCGAGAACGCATCACACCGGACGACGCTCTCGGCCTCATCACCGATAAGGACGAGGTGGACGGACCGTCGCGTGAGGGTTGGAACCATCGGCGTGCATCGCACTCACCTTGGAGTCGGACCGCTGACACCGTCGTTCTCGGCGACGACCCGCGGCGGATGCTCGAACAGACCCAGGTGATGGCGACGTTCGTCGGAGGCTGCATGATGTGGAGGCGAGAAAAGTGACCTGAGAAGTGGGCTGTGCGAGAATGATAACGCAGAGATGAACATCCCGAAAGGAATGAATCGATCATGAATCAAGCAGGCAAGCGAATGAAGTGCGAAGTGTGCGGTGCGGAATTGGTCGTGACCAAAGGTGGCGACGGAACTCTGCAGTGTGACGACGTCGACATGGTCGCAAAATAAGCCTCCGCATCACACATAGTGTGACACGAACGAAAGGATTGCCATGCTGAAAGTCGGGAAGCGATACACCTGTGAGACGTGCGGAACGCAGGTGCTCATTACGAAACCGGGAGGCCAGTCGGAACCGAAGTGCCACGGGGAGCCGCTCACAATGGAGGAGCCTAAACAGCTTGCATCGTCGGATTAATCCGCGCATCGCATATGTCGCGACTGGCGACTGCGCTCTCCTCACGAGCCCCCCTTCCGCAACTTGTCGAACAGGCTAAGTTCGTTGAAGGTCTTGGATACGACCGTATATGGCTCCCCGAGATCAGCGGTCGAGATGCTTTTGTGACCGCCGCGATCCTGGCGACTCAGACGCAGACAATCGGTGTTGGCCTTGGCGTCATCCCTCTTCCCTCCCGGCCTTTGCCTGCTCTGGAGATGGCGGTTGCAACGCTCGCCGAAAGCGCCCCAGGCAGGGTGGCCGTGGGGCTGGGGGCGGGCCACCGCGAGACGGCGGCTCCCCAGTTCGGGTGGCGCGGACCGGCTTCTCCTGATAAGGTGGGCGAAGCGGTCTTTGCGATCCGCGCAGCTCTCGAGACTTCCACGCTACATCACTATGGCGCCGGGGGCGAGTCGTGCGTACTCAAACTGCGAGGGCAGCATATTGAGGTGCCTCCGCAGCTGTTCGTTGGCGCGCTCCGGCCGCGCATGGTGAAGATCGCTGCGGGAATCGCGGATGGGATGCTCCTCAATTGGGTGACCGAGGCTAGAGCGGCGCGATTGTGTGCTCTCGCTGGCGAGGTGGCGCGAGGACGGATGTTCACCACAGCGGCGTATATTCCGGTGTGCGTCGTCGACAGACCAAAGGATCGTGATCATGCATACCGGAAGGTCGCGAGCCAGCTGTCGTCGTACTTGCAATTGTCTGCCTATGGCGATCCGCTGGCCGACGATGGATACGCGGACGACGTCAAGGCTGTGCGTGAAGCGCGTCGCTACGGTCGCGATGCAACGGCGGCGGTGAGCGAGAGGCTGATCCAAGCGGTCGCTATGATAGGCGACGCGGACGAGATAAGAGCGAGGATTCGAGGACTGCGGGCCGCCGGGATAGATGAACCCGTCCTCGCTCCGGTAACGATCGGCAGGGATTCGGCATCGTCGTTGTTATTGACGTTGACCGCGCTTGCTGAGTGATGGCCAACTTGTGACGCCGTCGTTTAGAACGAACTGTATCGCTCAAAGCGAGTAGCCTTTGCACCGTGGAGCGGCGCTTGCACGATCCGCTCGATCAGTTGCGATTCCGCAGACCGCGATCGGCCGGTTTCTCAGCGGAATGGTTGTACCCCTCGGTACCGTTTCGTACTCTGAGGGCGTGACTATGAGGTTCACGACAACAAGGAAGTTCAGGTGTGCTATGCCGGAAGCAGTCATTGTTGCAACAGCCCGGTCCCCCATTGGGCGGGCCGGCAAGGGGTCTCTTAAGGACATGCGCCCCGACGACCTCGCCGCCCATATCGTGGGCGCGGCCCTGGGCAAGGTTCCGGAGCTGAACCCGAAGGACGTCAAGGATCTAATGCTCGGATGCGGGCTTCCTGGAGGTGAACAAGGATCTAACCTCGGGCGAACCGTGGCGGTGATGCTCGGTTATGACCACCTCCCGGGTGTAACAGTGACCCGGTATTGCGCATCGTCGCTGCAGACGACTCGAATGGCTTTCCACGCGATCCGCTCCGGAGAGGGCGACGTATTCATTTCTGCAGGAGTAGAAACGGTCAGCCGCTTCTCTAAAGGAACCTCCGATTTCATCCCCGGCCAGGATCTGAGCAACCCGTTCTTTCGCGGTGCCCAGTCCCGCACCTCGGAGCGGTCCGAGGCTGGCGCGCTAATGTGGCGGGACCCCCGGGAGGACTCTGAGGTGCCCGACATTTATATTGCCATGGGGCAGACAGCCGAGAATGTACAGCAGGTGATTGGGATGTCGCGGGAAGAGCAGGACCTTTTCGCGGTGCGCAGTCAGAATCTTGCCGAAGCGCAGATAGCCTCAGGATTCTGGGCTCGAGAAATTACTCCCGTGACTCTCCCCGATGGCTCGATAGTCTCCCATGACGACGGCCCTCGACCTGGTGTCACTCTTGAAGCGGTCAGCCAACTTCAGCCGGTATTCCGCCCGGACGGTACGGTGACGGCGGGAAACGCGTGCGCCCTCAACGATGGCGCAGCGGCCCTCGTCGTGATGAGCGACCTGAAGGCAAAGGACCTAGGTCTGGTACCACTGGCGCGGATAGTGTCCACGTCGGTGACCGCAATGTCACCAGAGGTCATGGGTCTGGCTCCGGTTACGGCGATCCCAGCGGCGTTAGCCAATGCCGGGATGAAACTCGAGGACATCGACCTTTTCGAGATCAACGAGGCATTCGCGGTGCAGGCTCTCGGCTCAGCCCAGCGTCTCGGTATTCCTCTTGATTCGTTAAACGTCAATGGCGGCGCGATCGCCGTCGGGCACCCGTTCGGTATGACTGGGGCGAGGATCACTACAACCTTGATCAACTCACTTCAGTGGCACGACAAGCAATTTGGCGTCGAGTCAATGTGCGTTGCGGGCGGTATGGGGATGGCCATGGTGATTGAACGCTTGTCGTGAGCTGGCGGCCCGATTTCATGCGTCGGATTGTTGACCACGCCGCACGGCTACGGCGTCATCGTCAACAACGTCATGGCCGACGCCCAGGTGTATCGCCCCGTGAGGTTGTGAACGCGGTCTGAGGGGGTGGCGCCGCCGATCCCGGTGTGGGCTAGGTGGTGATTGTAGTGATGGACCCAGTCTTGGTAGGTCGCGGCTCGGGCTTCGTCGCTGGAGTAGGTGTCGGCGTAGGCCCATTCCGCGGCGAGCGTGCAGTTGCACCGCTCGACCTTCCCGTTTTTGTGGGGCCGGTAGGCGCGGGTGCGGCGGTGCTTGACGCCGTCGCCGAGTGCGGCGGCGAACGCGAGTGAGCGGTAGCAAGACCCGTTATCGGACATCACCGCCGTCACGGTGACTCCGATGCCGGCGAAGTACGCGTCCGCGTTCCCAGAACGCCGCCACGGTCTCCTTGCGCTCATCGCCGAGGATCTCCGAGTACGCCACCCTCGAGTGATCATCGACCGCGTGATGCAGGAACGCACAACCGCGGCCCCCGCGACCATGCTCGTCGTTGTTCCGCTTCCCGGCCTGCCGGCCCAACGTCCGGTGCCCGCCGCAATCGGGGATCCGGCCGAGCTTCTTGATGTCCACGTGCACCAGCTGCCCGGGTGCGGCCATCTCGTACCGGACCGGCGTGGAGCGTCTCGACTCCGACGCGCATCCGTGCATCGTCGGGGAACTCGAGCGGCAGCCGCCCGGAGATCTCCGCCGGGGTCCACCCGCGCCGAAGTGCGGAGATCACCCAATCCACGAGCTGGTCGTGG
>Ga0265296_1001010_pt1 | contig 35220 bp, 31 predicted proteins | sample MunlanPumphouse1_FD_189073 | JGI IMG/M metagenome (GOLD analysis project Ga0265296, IMG submission 189073) | Groundwater microbial communities from a municipal landfill in Southern Ontario, Canada - Pumphouse #1 | ecosystem: Environmental > Aquatic > Deep subsurface > Groundwater | place...
TTACCTCATCAGGAAGGCGCTGACGCCTCAGATCGGATGCTGGGTGGTTCGGGTTTGCCTGGATGGCGTCGGGGACGTGATTTCGGTCACCCCTGAGTATTTTGACGAGAAGGAACTCGAGTATATGTAACCTCAATAGGGAGCTTGTAAAAAACAAGCTCCCTTTTCATTTCATTTAATTTTGCTAACATAGAACATCATGATCGATTTAGAGCAATCAAAAAATAAATTGAAAGTCGTTGTTGTTTTGCCTGCTTATAATGCCGAAAAAACATTAAGACAGACGGTTAACGATATACCCGTCAATTTTGTTGACGAGATTATTTTAGTTGACGATGGCAGTTGCGATAAAACAACTGAGTTGGCCGAACAGTTGGGCTTGATAGTTATTAGACACAAGAAAAATCAAGGTTATGGCGCCAATCAGAAAACTTGTTACGAAACAGCTTTAAGTAGGGGTGCTGATATTGTTGTTATGCTGCATCCGGATTATCAATATGATCCGAAACTAATTCCTTATTTTGTTGATTTTATCGCCAACGGCTGTTTTGATGTAATGCTGGGTTCCAGGATCCGCAGTAGAAAAGAGGCTTTGGCCGGAGGCATGCCCAAATACAAGTATTTTTTTAATCGTTTGTTGACGATTTTTGAGAATATGGCGAGCGGGTTAAATTTATCCGAGTGGCACACAGGTATGCGCGCTTATAAAAGAAAAGTTTTAGAAAGCATTAATTTTATAGAAAATTCTAACGATTTTCTTTTTGACAGTCAGGTTCTTTTCCAGATTATTGAGAGAGGATTTCGCATCGGCGAAATACCGGTGCCGGTAAGATATTTTCCCGAAGCCTCAAGTATTAATTTTTGGCGTAGCTTGCGATACGGTCTGGGTACGGTTTTAGTCGCCTTAAAATTTCTAACGAAAAAGATTAAAAATGGAAAATAATATTGTTTATACAACTATTTTTTTAATTTTAATTTTAATCTTAATCTTAATTTCCGCGATTATTTTTTTGGCAAGTTTTATTTTCGCCGCTTTATCAGCCGCTCCTTGGCTGCCTACAAATAGGCGTCAACGCCGGAGATTGATTGAATTAATTTCTCTTAAGCCAGGCCAGATTGTTTATGATTTAGGCTGCGGCGATGGCGCAGTCATATTTTCTTTAGCTAATAAATATCCGGAAGCTAAATTTGCGGGTTTTGAGGTTTCTTTATTCCCTTATTTAATAGCGATTTTTAGAAAATTTTTGCGTTATAATAAATATAAAAATGTTTCTATTAAATACAAAGATTTTTTTAAGCAGGATATTCGAGAAGCGGATTTAATTTTTATTTTTTTAACAACAAAATGTTATCCGCGTTTAATCAACAAGCTCTCCAAGGAAATAAAAGAAAATTGTTTGGTGGTAGTGGAGGCTTGGCCTTTGCCCGACCTTAAGCCGATAAAATACATCAAAGAAAAGGGCTTCACGTCGCTTTATTTTTATCAGGGCAGTCAATTTATCCGGTAGTATTCCGATAAGTCGCAAACTACAACGAGATTTGCTAAAATCTATTTTTTTGCTAAAATAACCCAATAATAATTGGATTATTTTTTACTATTGGAAGAGTGGCCGAGTGGGCTTCGACAGTATGTCGGAGCGGGTTTCAAAAAGAAACCCCGGAACCCGAGGCCACACAGTTTTTTGACCGAGGCGTTGACGAGATATTTGGAAGAGTGGCCGAGTGGTTGAAGGCGCGGCTCTCGAAAAGCCGTAGGGGAGAAATCCTCTCGTGGGTTCAAATCCCACCTCTTCCGTTTTATAAAATAAAATGTCTTTAGTCATAACATTTTATAAGCTGGCATAGAAGTGAATTTTGAGGATTCGAAGGCCGGAGCCAGCGAAGGCGAGCGAGGTGGGGTCGCGAGCCGCGCCAGCAGGCGCGGATTTGTGACCGAATCCCACCTCTTCCGTCAGATATTTAACCCTGAACTTAAGCAAATATGATGCATCAAGAATTATTTACTTTTAATAAAACAAGAACATGGATGATTTTAGTTTTATTGCCTCTATTGGCTGTAAGTGCATCTCTTTACTTTAAAATTTATTATCTTCTCGCTGGAATTATTGTCTTTCATCTCGTCCCAGGAATATATATTGCATTGAAAAAAAGAAAAAATATTATGTATCCGGTCATTTTCTCTATTGTTGTCTCGATACCTTTTGCCTTGATTGTTGACTATATAGCTACATCAAGCAATTTATGGCATGTTCCTCAAAGCCTATTTCCGCTTTTTCTTGGAATTCTGCCTTTTGAAGATTACCTATGGATGGTTACTGCCATCTTTGCAATTATTATGGTAAGCAATGTTTCTAACCAAGAGGCATTCCCAAAATTTCTTGCTAAAAGAGTTAAGACTTTTGCCCTATTCTCGATAGTACTGTTGGGAATTTTTTTTAGCCTTTATTTCATATATGGTCAAAGCGTTTTTAACTTTTCAACGCCGTATCTTTATCTCATTATCGGTGTTTGCGGCTTTGGATTGCCGACGCTTCTTCTTGGTATATATCTCAAGGAGAGTGTTTTAAAATATATTCCAACAGTTTTATATTTTCTTTATCTCACGCTTATTTTTGAGGCCACGGCTATTCATAACTCATGGTGGGCGTTTAACGGTGCTTATTTGCTATCTCCACTTACAATTTTTGGAAAAAATTTACCGATTGAGGAATTATTCTTCGCCGGCATTGTTGGTACTTTTATGACAGTGTTTCTATATAGATTTTTATCCACATCAAATCGAAATATAATAAAACAATAAATATAAATAAACTTTCTTATATTTTTTTTAAATCATAATCATTATGGAAATTGACAAAAAATTATCTACAAGAGAAATGCCAAAAGGCGAGGGATCGCCGAGTATAAAAGTTAACTGGAATGAAAATGGCGAATTGCCCTGTGTCCAGCTAACGCTTGGCAATAGTAGATATGACGCTGTTTTGGTAAATAACGCCTTATACGCGGGTATGATTGAAGTTCCGGAAGAAGAAAGAAGAAAAGGTATAGGATCACAACTGCTTATGAAGCTTGTTGAAATTGCCAAGAAAGAGGGCGTTAATCAAATAGTGCACACCATTCAAAGCTTAGAAGGTTTAATGCTTATTAGCCAAAAATTAAAACAAGCAGATAGAAAATATTTTTATCAAGCAAAAAAAGAAATTCCTTTTTCAGAAGCAATTGAAATGTTAAAAAGAAAAAAAGAGGAGGGGAAAGAAGCGGATAAAACCATCATGGTGCAATCTACAACTTATATAGACCAATTGGAAAAAAAATAATCTTCGCTGGTTTTGTTATTTCGTTAAACTTTTTTAATATATGAAAATCGGAATTGACGCACGGTTATATGGTTCAACGGCCAAAGGTATTGGTCGTTATGTTAAGGAGTTGATAGAAAATTTAGAAAAAACCGACTTAGAAAATGAGTATTTTATTTTTTTAAACCGCCAAGGTTTTGAAGAATATCAACCTCAAAGTAAAAATTTTCGCAAAATTTTAGTGAATATCAGAGAATATTCAATTTTGGAACAGATTCTTTGGCCGAGAATTTTGACGAGCTATAAATTGGACTATGTCCATTTCCCGCATTTTAATGCACCGTTATTTTATTTCCGACTATTTGTCGTAACGATTCATGACCTGATTCATTGGCAACACAGCAAAGAAGCTTCTACGAAAAGCTGTTTGTTGGCCAATTTTAAGAAATCGATATTTAGAATAGTGGTTAGGAGCGCCGTTAACCGCGCCAAAAAGATTTTTGTTGTTTCGGAAACAATTAAAAAAGAACTCTTGAATGAATTCAAAATTTCCCCGGACAAAGTTATCGTAACTTACGAAGGGGCTTACGATGTAAAAGATATTTTTGAAGATTCCAAGAGCATTAATATTTTAAATCGCGTTAAAAAACCATATCTTTTTTATGTTGGCAACGCCTATCCTCACAAGAATTTATATTTTTTAGTTAAATCATTTTTATCAACTGCCAGTAAATTACCAGAAGATCTTTGTTTGGTTTTGGCAGGCCGCAAGGATTATTTTTATGAACAACTAGAGCAAAAAATTAAAGATTTGCCTAATAACGAAAAAATTTATTTGATCGGAGAGGTGACAGATCAAGAGTTGTCTTTGCTTTATCAGAACGCTTTAGCTTATGTTTTTCCGTCTTTGGCCGAAGGTTTTGGCTTGCCTGGTTTGGAGGCTATGGCTAACAATTTGCCGGTTTTAGTCAGCGAGATTGGCCCTTTGCCTGAAGTTTATGGCGAAGCCGCTTTGTATTTCAATCCCAAAAACGAAAATGATTTGGCAGAAAAAATAATCAAAATCTACGAGGATCAAAAATTAAGAGAGTCGCTGGTTGCAAAAGGCCGAGAACAAGTTAAAAAATATTCTTGGGAGAAATGCGCCAAAGAAACATTGGCGGTTTATAATTCTTTAAAGAAATGAGAATAGGCGTTGATGCTCGCCCCAGTAGTAGAAACTGCGTTTCACTACGGGGCTTCGCTCGGTCTATATACTTAAACGATTATTTGCTTAATTGGTTTAATCAAAAACTAACATGAGAATCGGGATTGACGCTCGATTTTACGGTTATCAGGCCAGGGGTTTGGGCCGATATGCGGAGAATTTATTAAAAAATCTCGAATCTCAAGATTCGCAAAACGAGTATTTCGTTTTTTTATTATCCGAAGGTTATCGTTCTTATGTTCCGGCTCGTCAGAATTTTCATAAAATTATGGTAAAATATGCATGGTATAGCCTGAAAGAACAATTATGTTTTGCTCAAAAGTTAAATAGTCTCGATCTAGACATAGTTCATTTTTTACATTTTAACGTCCCTATTTTTTACAGAAAAAAATTCGTGATTACATTGCATGATTTTATCCTTTTTGATTTTTTAACGAATAAAGGATTTTTGAAGAAAGTTTTTTATTTTTGGAAAAGTTTATTTTTTAAATTAGTTTTTAGGTCGGCGGTTAAACGCTCGGATAAAATTATTGTTGACTCGGAAAGCGTAAAAGGACGGCTTGAAAAATACTATCCTCAAGCGACATATAAAGTTCGAGTAATTAATTTAGGGATTTAAAATGCCTTGGCATAAGATAAAAACATTATTAAACGGAACGGTGGGCGGAGGTTTTGTTATCATCTCTGTCTTCTCGATTATCAGCAGAATTTTGGGCCTGTTACGGGATAGACTGCTTTCTTCTCATTTTGGCGTGGGCCCGATTTTGGATGCTTATTATGCGGCCTTTCGTTTGCCTGACTTGATTTTCAACACTTTTGTCTTGGGGGCGCTGGCTTCCGCTTTTATTCCGGTTTTTTTAGAGATTTGGCATAAAGATCAAAAAGAAGCCTGGCGCGTGACTAATTCAATTCTTAATATTTTGCTGGCCGTTGTTTTTCTTTTAGTTATAGTGATGGAGATTTTCGCCAAACCGATTGTTCAGATTTTGGTTAGTGGTTTTAGTCCTGAGAATATTTATCTAACCGTCAGTTTAACCAGAATTATGCTGGTCGGCATTCTATTTTTTACAATTAGCAATATTGCCGGCGCCGTGCTTAATTCTTTCCGCCGCTTTTTCTTTTATGCTTTAAGTCCAATCGCTTATAATTTAGGAATTATTTTGGGTATTGTATTCTTGGTGCCCATATTCGGCCCCAAAGGTTTGGCTTTTGGAGTAGTCCTGGGCTCTTTAATGCATTTATTGGTTCAATTCCCGGCTTTTTTGAAAACTGGCTGGCGTTGGCAATTGGTTTTGGACTTAAAAAATCAATTCGTAAAAACAATCGGGCGTTTGATGTTGCCGCGATTTTTTGGTCTGGCCATCGGGCAATTGAATCTTATGGCGGCGACTTTTATCGGTTCTTTGTGGGGTGTAGGCGCCATCACTGTTTATAATTTAGCTTTTAATTTAATCAGTTTTCCTTTGAATATTTTCGGCGTTTCATTGGCTTTGGCGGTTTTTCCTGTTTTTACCAGCGCTGTTGTTAATAATTCTCGTAAAGATTTTGTTTATCATTTTTCTAAAACCGTCCGCAGAATTTTATTTCTGACTATTCCCAGTATTTTTGTTATTTTTCTTTTACGCCAAGAAATTGTGGGTTTAATTTTGGGAGCAGGAAAATTTTCTTATAATAATATCAATTTAACCGCAATGGTTCTAGGCGCTTTTGCCCTGTGTCTTGTTTCGGAGAGCTTGTCTTCTGTCATGGTGCGCGCTTTCTATTCCCATAAAGACACTATAACGCCGGTTAAGGCCGCGATGGTTGATTTTTGCGTAAATATAGTCGGATGTTTAATTTTAGGAAGAAAATTCGGGGCATTGGGTTTGGCTTTGGCGTTTTCTCTTTCTTCGATTTGTGAATCTATAGTTTTAATTATTTTCTTGAGGTTAAAGACCGGGCCGCTTGATTTTCGACGGATTGTTTCGGCTTTCTTTAGAATTCTAGGGGTGTCTTTGGTAATGTTTTTGGTTATGTGGGAGACGAAAATGTTCCTGTCTTCTTATTATCTCGCCCAAGACGGTTCATTGTTTTTGTTGAAAAAATTTATTATAATTTCTTTGGCGGGATTAGTCAGCTTCTTGGGTTTGACCTATCTTTTCAAGTTTGATGAATTTGATGCCGCCTGGAATATCTTTCGTTTAAACAAATCAGAAAGAATCAATGGAAAATAATATAAGAAATTTTTGCATTATTGCCCATATTGACCACGGTAAGTCTACAATGGCCGACCGTTTTTTAGAATTAACCGGTACCATCTCGCCCGATAAATTAAAACCCCAAATGCTTGATCGTATGCCCTTAGAGCGCGAGCGAGGCATTACCATCAAATTGACGCCGGTAACCATGAATTATAAATTAAACAACCAAGATTATATTTTAAATTTAATTGATACGCCCGGCCACGTTGATTTTAATTATGAAGTATCTCGCTCGTTGGCTGCAGTGGAAGGGGCCATTTTATTGATCGACGCAACGCAGGGCATCCAAGCTCAAACTTTGGCCAATTTATACTTGGCCAACGAGCTTAATTTAAAAATTATTCCGGTTATTAATAAAATCGACCTGCCCAGCATTGATCTAGAAAGAGTTAAAGGCGAGGTCGGCAATCTTTTAAAAATAGAAGATGATAAAATTATTTTAGCTTCGGCTAAAAGGGGTGATGGAGTTAAAGAGATTTTAGCGCGTGTTATTTCTGACATACCGGCGCCAAAAGCAGAGAGGTCTAGCGTTCTGCGCGGCTTGATTTTTGATTCGGTTTTCGACGAATATCGCGGCGTTGTTATTTTTGTTCGCTTGATTGATGGTCAAATTAAAAAAGGAGACAAAATAAAGATGTTAAGCAACGGAAAGATCGCCAACGTCCTGGAGGTGGGAATATTTAAACCAGACTTATTGCCAACCCAAGAATTAAGCGCGGGTTTAATCGGTTATGTCGCTACCGACCTTAAAGAGATTGATGAATGCCGTGTGGGCGACACCATAACCACCATAGAGGGCAAAAATATTAAACCACTACCAGGCTATCGAGACGTCAAGCCCATGGTTTATGCCAGTCTTTATCCCAAAGAAGGCAGCGAGGCGGGACGTTTGCGATTGGCCTTAGAGCGCTTAAAACTCAATGACGCTAGCCTTATTTTTGAGCCAGAGCATTCTCCTGTTTTGGGGTTTGGATTTCGCGCAGGATTTCTTGGTTTGCTTCATTTAGATATTATCAAAGAACGCATTAGAAGGGAATTTAATTTAGATTTAGTAATTACCGCTCCATCAGTTGTTTATAAAATTAAAACCAAAAACAGCAAAGACGAAATTTTTATTTATTCGTCATTAGAACTACCCGATCCATCGATCATCGAACACACAAAAGAGCCCTGGGTGAAGTTAGACATTATAGTACCGGTTGGTTATCTCGGAGCAATTATGGAGCTGGTTAATAATTTCCGCGGACATTTTATTTCTTTAGATTATTTATTCGGCCATAATGCCATTAAAGAAGAATCTCAGCGCACAATTTTGCATTATGAGGCTCCTCTCGCCATGCTTTTGGTCGATTTTTACGACAAGCTTAAAAGCGCGAGCGCTGGTTACGCTTCTTTAAGTTATGAATTTTTGGAATTCAGACTAGCCCGGGTAGTGAAATTAGACATTCTTGTCGCTGAAGAAAAAGTTGAATCCTTGTCAACGATTGTTTATGAAGACACGGTTCAACAGGTCGGTCGCAGGATAGTGGAAACATTAAAAGAAGTTTTGCCGCGTCAAATATTTGAAGTCAAAATTCAAGCGGCTATCGGCGGTAAAATTATTGCATCCGAAAGAATATCGGCTATGCGCAAAGATGTGACGGCCAAACTCTACGGTGGCGATATTACCAGAAAAATGAAGCTTCTGACTAAACAAAAAAAGAGAAAAAAAGAAATGTTAAAATTTGCCAAAGTTGATATTCCTCCAGAAGCTTATCTCGCGGTCTTAAGGAAAAGATAGGCCTGCTGATTGATAGATTCGAGTGAAAGTGTATGATTAATTATGAGTTTTATTCTAAAATTTTTATATTAGAAATTTTATGTCCGAGGAATCTTTTTCAGAAAATAATCAAATTATAAGGATTATTCATCGCAATTTTTTTGTTTATTTTTTAAGTTTTTTGGCTTCTATTATTTTAATTTTAGGGGCATTCTTTTTTATGCTGCCCCTTTTCGGCTGGTCGCCATTTGGTTGGGATTGGGCTGGCGAAGTAGTCTTCGGCTTTTTGATCGGTTTGGGGATTATTTACGGATTAATGACCTTCTTGGTTTGGTGGGATAATCGATTGATTATATCAAACGAAGGATTAATAGTTTATCACCGCAAAGGATTTTTTGATCAAAAAATTTTCAAGGTTGATCATAAAAAAATCAGAAACATAGATTTATCGATTAAGGGATTTTTTCAGACTATTTTTCGCTTCGGCAGCCTGACCATTAATTTTAATGATACGAGCGAGCCGATATTTTTTTCGCATATTTCTCGTCCGTTGGAAATTCAAGCCTTAATTTTAAAAATTCAAGGAACCGTACAAAAAGAAAAAGAGGAAATCGCCATTAACGATTTAAACGAGATAGAGCTTATTGAATTAGCCAGAAAAATTCGTGACAAACTCGGACATGATATTTTCAATGATATCGCCAACGAATAAAATTTAAATTAAACAATGTGCGTTTAGATATATTTTTATCGCAAAAACATTTTTTGTCCCGCCACCAAGCCCAAAAATTAATTAATAACGGCTTGGTTTTGGTTAACGACAAAATTGTTACCAAACCCAATTTTAATGCGGTAGAAAATGACAAGATTCAAATAAAAGAAAATGAAGAAAAACCAATTGACATCATCCCAAATTTTGCTATAAATTTAGATGTTATTTTTGAGCACGAAGGTTTTTTGACAATTAATAAACCAGCAGGGATTTTGGTTCACCCGGTTTCAGCGAAAGACGCCGCCGACACCTTAGTAAGCGCTTTAATTGCGCGGTATCCGGAAATTAAATCTATTGGAGAGGGCGGCCGTCCTGGTGTTGTTCATCGTTTAGATCAAGGGGTCTCAGGCTTAATGGTAATAGCCAGGAATCAAGAATATTATCAATATTTTTTGAAGATTTTTACCGAACATCTGATTGTTAAAAAGTATTATGCTCTCATCCACGGCCAACCCAAAGATAAATCCGGCATTATCGATTTGGGCATTGGTCGAACAAAAAAAGGCAAAATTATAGCCACTCAATACGCGGGAAAAGTGAAAGATTATAAAACGGCAATTACTAAGTACCAAGTGATAAGAATCTTTAAAAAATATAGTTTTGTAGAAATAGAAACCCTAACCGGCAGAACGAATCAGATTAGGGCGCACTTTAAAGCCATTGGCCATCCTCTGGTGGGCGACGAATTGTACGGAGGCATAAAAGCCGGACTAGAAAGAATTTTTTTGCACGCTTTTTATTTGAATTTTGTCGACCCGGATGGTGTGACGCGCGAATTTGTTTCTTCTTTACCAGAAGAATTAGATATTTTTTTGGGCAAGTTAAATTTACCCCCACACCAAATTTAACCGACTCAGATTATTTTTTAAAGAATAGTTTTTTTAACTAAAAAATAAAACCTCTATCCACGTTTAGACAAGTTGTGGTGTGGGGGTGAATAGGAGGTTTTTTATGGCGAAATTTTTTATACTCTCAGGCCCTTCAGGCGCGGGCAAGGATACCGTGCTCGCAGGGTTAAAAAAAGAGAATTTTGATTTTGATTGGGTCACTACCACCACCACTCGGCCAATGCGCGATGGTGAATCGGAAGGAAGGCCTTATCATTTCGTTTCGCGCGAAGATTTCGAGAAAATGATTAGGAATAACGAACTTCTTGAGTGGGCGAATGTTTATGGCAATTATTACGGTTCGCAGACTAAAGACGTCGAGAACTTGTTGAAAACTTCAAAAAAACCGATCATTTTCAAAATTGATTATCAAGGCGCGCGGACAATCAAACAGAAATTTCCGGAAGCGCAGGTAATTTTTTTGGCTCCGCCATCTTTCAAGGTCTTGGAGCGGTGGTTAAGGGACAGGGCGCAAGATTCCGAAGAAACTATTCAAAAGAGATTAGCAGAGGCGAGAAAAGAGATGGGAACCCTAGACGAGTGGGATCATATCGTTATTAGCCAAGACGGAATGATATCCGAAGCAGTAAGTCGCGTAAAAGAAATAATCTTAGAAGAGGCCCAATCGTAAGTATTAGGTTCTTTAAATTATTGACTTAAGTGTTAAAATATTTTATAATTGGCAACGAGGAGTTCAAATAAAAGTTTTACTTTTGATTTGACTCCGAGTACCCCAATTTCACGATTAAAACAAGTATAATCGGCAGAGAGAAGGTAATTTCACGAGTGGAACCAAAATAATCAAACAACTAAAAAACTATCGTTAAATCTAATATTATATAATTAATAATCAAGGAGTATTAATAGATTTTTAATATCAAATATAATAAAAATAATAATATGGAAGATAAAAAAGAGAATAAAATTTATCCAGAAATTAAGCCAGGCACATTGGTTAAGGTTCATCAAAAAATTAAAGAATTAGACGCTAAGGGTCAGCCCAAAGAGCGCGTTCAGATTTTTGAAGGCATGGTGATCGCCCGTCGTGGAGGGGGGCAAATAGGCGCGACCATTACTGTTCGTAAGATGGCTGCTGATAATGTCGGAGTTGAAAAAATATTTCCACTCCATTCCCCTAATATTGTTAATATAGAACTGATTAAAAAATTTAAAGTAAACCGCGCTAAACTTTATTATTTGAGAACTTACAAAAAGAAATTAAAAGAAGTCGTTGTTTAAAATTGATTTCAGGCGGACGTGGCGGAACTGGTATACGCGCATGCTTGAGGTGCATGTGCCGCAAGGCTTGAGAGTTCGAGTCTCTCCGTCCGCACCATTTCCGTTTAAACGGGCACGTAGTTCAGTGGTAGAACGCATTCCTGATAAGAATGAGGTCGAAGGTTCAATTCCTTCCGTGCCCACCATTTCAAAACTTGGGGGCGCATAGCTCAGTTGGTTAGAGCGTTACATTGACATTGTAAAGGTCCGAGGTTCGAGTCCTCGTGCGCCCACCATTTCAAAATATACTATAAATAAAAATCAGTCATATGACTGATTTTTTATAATCGTAGCGAGCGAGGCAGTCAAAAATTTATTTTTGAACCGCCGAGTAAGCGAGATTATATAGTAGGAGAAGCGTAGTTTTCCTCCTACTATATACACTTGACAGAACCGAAAAAAAGCAGAAAATTATTATAGGTCAATATGTTTCTTTAACAATTCAATAAAAAAAAACAAACAAGAAAGTCCGCTAAAGAGCGGAGAAAGGCAGGTGTCTCATGACACGGAAGATCTTTCTGCTTGCTTTGTTGACCATCATGGTTACATTGACAAGCGGGGTCTCGGCCAGAAACGCGATTATGTATCGGCCATTCGATTGGCAGAAGGTTGATCGCGGCAATTACGAGGTTTGGTATCCCAAGGTTATGGAATATCAGATCCCGGCAACTCTGGCCGTCATCGACAGCATTAACGAGTCCTATTCAACTCAGGTTTTTGGCAAATATCGCGACTACATGGAGTGGTATGAAAGAAAGTACCTCCAAAAACAGAAGAAGACCATGCCGAAGCCTAAGCTTTTTACCGCTTCCAGCGATACCGCTGAAGTGGTGGAAAAGATGGAGCCCGACAGCACTGATTTGGTTTATTTGTTCGCTGACGACAAGGGAAATTTCGACAGTCTTAATTTTATCTACAACTGGAAGCCCAAAAAACTGGTTATCATCCTGTATCCTTCGATGCAGGATTTTACTCAACTCAAGGCTTTCCCAGGCGCTATCATACCGCCGGAAATTCTCGGCTTAACCGAGACTAAGTATTACCGTGTTTTTGTCCCGTATACCGGAGAATGGCACGAATATGAGGCGGTTTTGGCGCACGAAATCGCGCACGCTTGGATGCTGCACTTCATGCAAGAGAACCAGAACCGGCGCGACATAAAGAGTGGTCGCAATCGTCCTCAACCGGTCTTCTATAATTATCCGTTGTGGTTTATAGAAGGTTGGGCCGAGCTTTTGAGCCGCGATTATTATTGCGGAGACAAAACAACCCTTCTTCACTGCGCGCTTGATGATTACACCAGGCAGGCTGTAGTGGATGGCCAGATTCCGCCACTCGAACAGATGGGCGGAGAGGTTTATCCGCTGGGTTATTCTTTCATGCATTGGATGGTTGGCCGTTTCGGCATTAGGAAGATGGACGAGGTAATGCTGGTATCGCTTTTCAATAATCGTCTTGAACCTTCCTGGGAGAATGTTTTCAAGGAAACTGTCGGAGAGTCAGAGGTTAAATGGCGCGAATATCTGAAGGAGCGCTATTACCAGGATCTGTACAAACGGAGCGCCGCAGGAAAAATTTCTGTGGCTACCGAGTTTAAAAACTCGCCATTCATAGGTCCGTTCAGCTACGATCCGAACTCAAAATTTTTCATTGGCTATGTGCCAGATTCTCGTATGGGAGTGAGCATTGCCGTAGTTAATGCTAATGTGCCTGATACCAGCAAGAAGAAGTTTTTAGTTCTGCATACCCAGTTCGACGGAAAAAGCCTCTGGTATAAATGGGCTAAACCCGTTGTCAGGGACATGCAGGTGGCGTGGGTGATCAATATTAACGGGACCGATGAAATTCATTTGGCCCTGATTGACACAACCGGTAAAAAGCTGAAGATCAATCAAGAGCAGATTTTGCGCTCAGAGCAAATTGTGGCAATCCAGAATATTTGTTTTGAGAGCGATGGTTCCATGGTTTTCAGCGGCGTTGCCGTTGACGGCAAAACCGATCTGTATCGCGTCGCGATCAAGGATGCCAAATTCGAGCGCTTAACCGATGACCGCTACAATGATCGTTCGCCTGTTCCGTTCGATAAGGGCTACTTGTTCGTTTCCGATCGTCAGAGTCCCTATGGAGAGGGATTATATTACCTCGACATGGAGACATCGCAAATCACCAAAATCTTTTTTGTAGACAAGGCCTTTCTTGGCAATATTTGCGTTGACGCCAACCAGGAGTTGGTCGCTTTCCGGGTGATGGATCAGGCTCATTCAGCCCAAGTATTGGTCTGGAAGAAATCTACCGGCGAATTTCGGTTAGTCTATCGGACTTTCCGAGGCGCGGATCTTCTCGTCGGTTTTAATGGCGAGAATTTACTGTTCACCGCCGAAGGCGTGCTTAAAAACGATGAGCATAATAATTTAATTTTGCTGAACAAGAAACTTCTTTCTTTGGATTTGGCAAAATTGGATTCTTGTGTAATCGTTCCGTTCGAACCCAGCGAGATAGTAAAGGCAGGTTGGTCGCCGGAAGAAGTAACAGACTTCAAACCGGAAAAACCCAAGATTGAATTTGGTTACGGAGGTAATGCGGCCGGCGCCCTAGGCTCAAGTAACGCCACAGGCGAAAAAATAATCGGCTTTGATGGAGGTTTGCAGGCTGCGGCTGGTTCACCGGTTTTCTACAACTTCACGACTGTTTACCAGGACCTATCTCAGCGAACGGAAAAAACATACATATTGCAGAGCTTCCAGAATTATTCCTGGAAATACAGTCCGGACCGTTCGACCGATTATTTCATGTTTTGTCGAGATTGGAACATCTGGCGCTTCACCTACGACGCCTACTATCCGTTAAATTTCGAGGATGGCCTGGGTTATGGTTTTACCGCTGGTCACTTCCGTCGGATTTACGAAAACAGTGCCATAGGGAGCGACAAACCAGATAAGATATGGATGCCGTTAACAGGTTTCCACGGGTACTTTCTGCACGATGGTGTTTTCGGACAATTCGGCGGACCGCAGTGGGGTTCGGCAATCTTGGGTTATGCTGATATCAGCTTCACTAACACCATTTTGAATGGCAAGACCGCAGTCGACGCCAGAAATTACCTGCCATTAGGACGGAAAACCAGAGTGTATTTGGCTAACCGCCTCTTTGTGGCAAAATCGTTTGGCATGGATCAGGATTTTTTCCAAAGCTCCAGTCCGTTTACTCAGAGGAAGGGCTACGAAGGTAATCAATTCTCTACGCCGAGCGGTATCGGCAACACGGCCATTATCCATCAGACCGAATTGCGGTTTCCGCTCATCAATTGGGTTTTCTTCCAGCCGGCTTATGTGCCTTTGCAGGAAAATCGGAAAGGAATTTTCTGGTTCACGGTTGATGGGTCGGTTTTCGCCGAAGGCGGAGATGTGTGGTTCAGCGAGGTCCGCAAATTGAATTGGTCCGGCCGTGAAGGTTGGGCTATCAAGTTGCGAATTTTCGGAGCTTTTACGGTGAAATACGAACAGTTTAAGTTCGTTGACCGGCCGCAGGATCTGCGTAAGATCGGTTTGCGCGGCTACAATCAGCATCGTTGGTCACTGGATGTGGATTTTTAATCTTTAATAATGGAGGTTTAAATTTAAAAAAGTCCGTTCCCTTAATTAGGAACGGACTTTTGTATAATTGGCAGCGAGGACGTCAAACAAAAGTATTCTTTTGATTTGACTCCGAGCGCCCCAATTTCATAGTAGGAGAATATATTTATTCTCCTATTTTATTTTAGAAAAAATTCTTTGCAAATGAAAACGAAGAACTTGGTTATTGGTTTTTTGATAAGTATTTTTTAGACAGGAAACGGTCGGTTCGCCGATATTGATTAGAGAGTATTCGGCGGCTAAGCGAACGGTAACGAGCGGATCGCTTAATGCTTGAATTAAATGCGGTATGGAAGCAGGGTCTTTAATTTTTCCCAAAGCCGCCGCGGTTGTACGACGATAAATTTCTTTTTTATGTTTTAAGTAGCCACAAAGCACTGGTACGGCTCGCGAATCATTAATTTCGCCCAAAGACCAAATAATAATACTCTGATGCTTACCTTTTTTTAAAGCTCTAATCAAAGGCATAACCGCTTCTATTGTTTTTGTTTCTCCTAAAAGATAGATGGCATTAGCGCTGATTGTGTCGTTAGGATGATTGATTAGGGTGATAAATCTTGGTTTAGTAATGAGCGGAAGAGAATCCATCAGTTCTTTAATCGCTCTTAATTCTAACCCTTCGTTAGTTTTCATTTTTTGAGCGATGATGTATTCCAGCGCTTCCTCGCCTCTCTTTATTAATTCGCGCCGGGCCACCCTTACTCTTGTTTTAGCTGAACCAACCTCCCACAAACTCGACTCTTTAAAAATTTCTTCCATAGAAGAGTTTAGAGTAACGGGAGATTTTTCCATTATGATCGCCGGCGTTTGTTGATGGATTGCCTGTGAACGATCAATGTCTAAACCGATACCGATTGATCCTTGCCGCCAAATTTTATTATTGTCGGCCGAACTACGGGAAGGATAATAGTCATTGCCGTTGAGGTCTAAGAAAATACCAATTCCGCCAAAATTACGTTGATAAGAGATGTTGGCATCGCCCTGGCTGTTTTGTTCGGTGGTGAGGTAGGTATCATCGCCATCGCTATCAATAAATATACCAACTGAATTATTAAGACCAACTCCTTGTCCGCCGCTAACCTGGTAAGCGTCATTACCGGATTTATCAATTAAAACACCTACCGAATAATCATGTCCCGATCCTTGAGAGGGACCGAATCGAGAAAAATATTGATCATCTCCTTGTTCATCTAAAAGATAGCCGACAGAACAGTGAATGCCCGCGCCTTGCGCATATTCAGTAGCGAGATAATGATCATTGCCATTTTCGTCAATTAATCCGCCTAAAGCATACCAATAGCTTGCGCCTTGCGCGAATACATCGGCATTATAGAAATCATTTCCTTCTTTATCAAACAAGATGCCAATACCTCCGCCGCACAAACTACGCCAACCAGATGCAAATCCTTGGCTAAAACTTTGATAGTCGTTTGGTAAAAGTGGCGCATGCTTTTTGACTCCGCCCGAATAATAATTATCATTACCGCTTAAATCTATGAGTAAGCCATAAGCCATCGGTCCGCCACATCCTTGGTTATAAGAAGTCGCGCGGTAAGTGTCGTCGCCGTTTTTATCAATTAAGATACCGAGCCCAAAAATAGCCGATCCCTGCGATAAATCTTGGCTTTTGTATAGATCGTCGCCACCTTCATCAATCAATACCCCCATACCGAATATACCACATCCCAGACTCAAGGAATTTTGGTGATAGATATCATTACCTGAACAATCCCACAAGATACCGGAGCCAAAAATTCCAGCACCTGCATTAACCGGTTGTTTTGATTGATAGAGATCGTCGCCACTTAGGTCGATTACTATACCAAAAGGATGATTTTGATTTAAGCTAGCCGCGAATTTGCCGCGATATTCGTCATCGCCCCCCAAATCAATAATTAAAGCATATTCATCATTGTAATAATTCTTACCATAGCCGCCGACAGCCACTTTGCCCCACAAAGACTCCTTCTGATATAGAAAGTCGAATTTACATTCTTCCTCGGTATTGATGGAGATAAGTTCTTTTTGGGCCATCTCCGTCGCTAAGGCAATTATGAGTTGCGCTTTAAATAAACTTCGAAAGTCTATTTTTTGGCTAATGGTTAGTATAGAATCTAGTTGATTTTGTTCCAGCTCAGCATCGCTATCGGCGAATTTATTAAGATACGCCTTTTCGTTTTGATCTAGAGAACAAAACGATTTTTTTAAGTAAACATTGCTTAATTCAAAGGCATTGTCAATAATAATCAATGCTTTAGCAACCGCTTGATTGATTTGTGGGTTTATCCCCAGTAAAAAATTATCCGAATTTTTCTGAGATAAAGGATTATTGATATTCTGAGACAATTGCTGTTTAAGTTTATAAACTTGTTGATCATTGAAAGAAAATCCTAATTCTCGGGTTTGCCATTGAATTAAACGGCTTAGCGACTGATGTCGACTAACGAGATTAGCTTTGACAGAATCCATATAAACGGGCAGTTGCAGAGGACGATCCATTAGATTTAAGATTGTTTTTAATTGAAAAGGAATTTCTGGTTTGGCCATTTTTTTCTCAAAACCAAAATCAATTTCTTTAAGGAAGAGGCTGTCCTGCGCTTGTTGCAAATATTTAATCTCTAAAGAATCTAATGTCGCAGCTTGGCTACTAAATAACCAACCGCACAAAAAGATAATCAAAAACCCAATCTTCTTCATTGTTCACCCCCCTATTAAATTGTTAAAGAATTTTGTATTATTTTAGCGGAAATTTAGCTTTTTGTCAACGGTCGCGCTCGTCTTTTATTGACAAATATTTTTTTTTAAACCATCATTAAATTATACTTGCTTCGCGAGTGAAATTGGCTCGTTCAGAGAAAATCCAAAAACAAGTTTTTGTTTTTCTCCTCACTCGTCAATTATAAGTAGTTAGAATTAATCGATTAATTTAAATTTATGACTCCAGAAAATATTCCACAACCACCACTTGATAAAGAAAACGTCGAACAACAAAAAATATTCGACCTTAATCATTTTCAAGAAATTGTTAATAGTGGCAAATTAAATCGTGAACAATATCTGGAAGCGCTCAATCAGGCCTTAGAGGTGGGCATTTTAGCAGAAGATGAATCGGGCGAAGAGCATGATCAGGAATTAAGACAAAATCGCGCTTCTTTTATTCTTTTTGTTGACCCTCAAGAGGGAAAAAAACGATACATGCTTTATAATAAGAATCAGCATACGAGTTTTAATTATAAAATTTATAAAACTTTAGCCGGTCCATTCATGAAAGCCATGCTTGAACACGAAAGAATAAAAAAAGAAAAAGCGATTAAACAGCAAAAAGAACTTGAAGAAAAAGCGATTAAACAGCAAAAAGAATTTGAAGCAAAATTGGTAAAAAAACCATTAGGAGAAGGAGCCAGAGACTGGCAAGATCAATTGAAAGAAGTGCGGAAAAAGATGACAGAAGATCAAGATCAAACTCCCACAGAGAATCTTGATTCGGCGAATAAAGACGCGGAATAAAATATTTAAAATCAGACGGCGATAGATAAAAAAGAGCCGCTAAAATAAAGGGCATTAATCCTGTGTTATCCGCGCTCGCCCAGAAATAAAAATTTCATTTTCATTTTACTCACTTGATAATAAATGATTTATTTTGACGATAATAATTTTGAGAAAGAAGTTTTGAAATCGGACCTACCAGTCTTGATTGATTTTTATGCGGAATGGTGTCCGCCTTGTAAAATATTAAGTCCAATTATTGAAGAACTATCCGATGAATATAGCGGTAAAATTAAGGTGGGCAAGTTAAATATTGACGAATCTGTTAATTGGGCGCAAAAGTACGACGTGATGAGGGTGCCAACATTGATTCTTTTTAAGGATGGCCAAGAAATTTTACGTCTGCCCGCTCTAAGAAGCAAGGAAGATATTAAGTCAGAGATTGAATCCAAATTGAAGTAAAATGGCGGAAACAAACAAACGAACAATATATGATTTAGTAATTATTGGCGCTGGTCCGGCCGGACTTAGCGCTTCTATTTATGCTTCGCGTTATAAAATTGAACACTTGGTTATCGGTAAAATATTGGGCGGTATAGCTACTGAAGCTTACGAAATTAAAAACTATCCAGGCGTAGAAAATATCACCGGTTTGGAATTGGCTAATAAAATGATTGAACACGCCAAAAGATCAGGAGCTTCTTTTTTGGAAGACGAAGTGTCGGTTGTCGACAGAGAAGATGACGGGATTTTTATTATCAAAACCAAAAAAAATAATAAAATTTTAGCCCGCAAAATTATTTTAGCTATGGGCGCTTCACGCGCTCAACTTAATATCTCGGGAGAAAAAGAGTTTTGGGGCAAGGGCGTTACTTATTGCGCTACTTGTGACGCTCCTTTATACCGCGATAAAGTTGTTGCCGTGGTGGGCGGCGGTGATTCGGCTTTTTCTTCGGCGGTTCTATTGGCAAATTATGCGCGAAAAATTTATTTAATTCACCGAAGTGAAAATTTTCGCGCTCAGAAAGCTTGGCAAAATCAGGTTGATGGTCTCGGCAATAAAATTATCAAAATTTTAAATAACGAAGTCAAAGAAATAAAAGGCGATAAGGTTTTAAGAAAAGTTTTTTTAAAAAATCCGCATCAAGAAAATCAAGAGCTTGAGTTAGATGGATTATTTATCGAAATAGGATCTCTGCCCAACAGTGAATTAGCCAGAAGTATAGGCGTAGAAATTGATGACAAGCGCCAAATTAAAATTACGAACGAAGGCAGAACAAATATTAAAGACGTTTACGGGGCAGGCGACATAACCAATTTAACCGGATTGAAGCAGATTGTGGTAGCCGCGGCCCAGGGCGCTATTGCCAGTCACTCTGTTTTTGAGGATATAAAAACAGATTTATAGATAGACATTGCTATCTTTTTATTATCAAGTGAGTGAGAGAAATGAAATTTTAATTTCATTTTCGAACGAACGCAGATAACACAGGACTAATGTCCTTTATTATCAAGCAAGCGAGCGAAAAAAATACAGGGTTTAATACCCTTTATTTAAGATTTATAGATTAAACCTGAAGTGTACCACGTCTCCGTCTTGCATAACATATTCTTTTCCTTCAACGCGGATTAGTCCTTTATCTTTGGCCGCGCTGTAAGATCCGCTTTTAAGTAAATCTTGCCAATTAATAATTTCTGCGCAGATAAATCCTTTTTCAAAATCGGTATGAATTTTTCCGGCGGCTTGCGGCGCGCGCGCGCCTTTCTCACAAGTCCAAGCCTTGCTTTCCATTGGCCCAGCCGTGATAAAAGTTATTAAATTAAGTTTTTGATAACAGATCTTAATGATTTTATCCAAGCCGCTTTCTTCCAGTTTGAGTTCTTGAAGATATATTTTTACTTCTTCGGACGGAAGCTCGGACAATTCAGCTTCTATTTTAGCTGAAATTTTTAAAAAATTTTCTCCCAAATCTTTTTTTTCTCCAATTCTATTCTCGTCAACATTTAGGACGTAAAGTACGGGCTTAATAGTCAGAAGATTAAGAGATTTAACTAGATTTTTTTCCTCGTCGTTAAAAAGCATTTCATTGGCCAGTCGTCCATCTTCCAGATTTTTTTGGATCCGCTTAAAAAGATCTAAAGCTTGAGCGATTTTTTTATCGTGAGACGACTTGGTTTGCCCCTCAAGATCTTCAATGCGTTTGTTGAGCGTAGAGAGATCGGCAAAAATTAGTTCTAAGTTAACGATTTCCATGTCGTTTTTAGGATTAATCTCGCTATGAACATGGATAATATTTTTATCGCTGAATTCGCGCACTACCTCTAAAATAGCGTCTACTTCCCGTATGTGCGACAAAAATTTATTGCCTAAGCCCTCGCCCTCGTGCGCCCCCTTAACCAAACCGGCAATATCATAAAATTCAATTGTGGTCGGCACAATTTTTTCTGAGTTTTCAATTTTAGCTAATTTTTCTAGGCGTTCGTCGGGTACAGCCACTATGCCGACATTCGGATCAATAGTGCAAAAGGGATAGTTGGCGATATCTACATGTTTCTTGGTCAACGCTTTAAAAAGGGTTGATTTTCCGACATTAGGCAGGCCAACGATGCCAACAGAAAATGACATATATTTAAGCGCTTAATAGCCGTTGAATGTTTCGCGCGGCTTCATTATTGGTTATATGTTTAATATCTCCTAATTTTATCCCGTTAAATCCGTGGAAATCAGATCCAAAGGTTTCAATGAGATTATGGCGTTTGGTCAGGCGATTATATTTGAAAAGATCGTCTTTGGCAGTAAATTTATTATAAACTTCCACTCCACGCAAACCACTTTTCATTAAAGGAGAAATAATCTTATAAAGAGTTTTTTCCGACACATCTTTTTGGGGGTGGGCTAAAATAGCGACGCCGCCGGACTGAGTAATAGTTTGAATCGCTTCAAGGGCGTCAATTTTTTCTTTGCGCGCATAACCCGGTTGTCCTTCGCGGTCCAAAAAATTTTCAATGAACCATGGGGTGGGGTAATGGGCATCGGCCCCGAATTTTTCTTTCAATAAAGCCACATTTAATTTATTGTTAATAACCGCCTGGGCAATGTGTGGTTTGCCGATACTGGTGTTTTTATTTTTTACGCATTTTAATATATCGGCCTCGGTTATCGTCAGGCCGGCTTTCTTGAGCAGGGTGATTATTTTTCTAACGCGTTCAATCCTCGCTTTTTTTTGTTTTGTTAATATCCTGATGAGTTCCGGGTGCTGTGGATTAATTCGGTAGCCGAGAATATGCAAGTCAATCTCGCGGAAGCGCGTACTGATCTCGATGCCAAAAATGCCGGGGATGTCGTATTTTTCAAGAGCGTTAGTGAATTCAAAATAACCGTCGACCGTGTCGTGGTCGGTGAGACCGATAAAAAGCAAACTAGTTCTCTTGGCTTCAGCCACAAGATGGTCGGGCGTATATAGCCCATCAGAAAAAGTCGAGTGTGTGTGCAAGTCGTATTGGAGCATATCACAACTAATGAATTTAATTACTAATATCATACCGCAAACATAAAAATCATAGAAGTGGAAGATTTTTGTCTGGACTTTATCAGCTCTTGGCCTATAATAATTAACGGCGCGGTAGCCAAGAGGTAAGGCGGCTGTCTGCAAAACAGCTATACACGGGTTCGATTCCCGTCCGCGCCTTTACCCCGTTAGAAATTTGACAAAAACGATATGATAATTATAGACAATATTCTCTCTCGGGGGTTTATTTTAACAATAAACTCGGTTCGACAAATTTCTAACGGGGTTTACCCCTCTCGCTTAATTAGAGATTTAAAATCGGACGGGGCGATAGTTGAATGCGAGCCGTAAGGCGCTTCGCTTGAAATATTCTTTATAAATAAAGATAGCGTCGGCTGAATCTCTAACGGGGTTTACTCATAAAATGTCCAACATAAAAGAAAAAACATTTGTTATTATTGACGGCCAAGCTATTATGCACAGGGCCTGGCATGCTTTACCGCCTCTAACGATGAAGGGTGGCGCTATAGTTAATGCGGTTTATGGCTTTATTAGTATTTTATTAAAAATAATTAAAGATTTAGCTCCTGATTATTTGGCCGTGGCCTTTGATTTGCCGGTGCCCACCTTCCGCCACGAGCTTTATAAGGAATATAAGGCAAAACGCGTTAAACAGCCTCAAGAATTTTATGATCAATTTCCTATTCTTAAGAATTTTTTAAACGAAGCCAGAATTAAATATTTAGAGAAGCCAGGGCTAGAGGCAGACGATCTTATCGGTTCGTTAAGTTGTTTGGGCGATAAGAAAATAAATAAAATTATTGTTACTGGCGATCAGGACGTTTTACAGCTAATTAATGAGTCAACCAAGGTTTTGATGTTGAAAAGGGGAATATCTGAAACTGTATTGCTCGACGAAAAAGAAGTAGAAAATAAATACGGGCTCAAACCTTCACAAATGATCGACTTCAAAATTTTACGCGGCGATCCATCGGACAATTTGCCCGGGATTAGGGGTATCGGAGAGAAAACAGCAGTAGGATTATTACAAAAATTTAAATCGGTTGACGGAATTTATAAACATCTTGATAATTTGAAGAAAACAGAAAAATCTCCAATCCGCGACAGCGTTAAAAAGCTTTTGGAAGAAGGGCGATCAACCATTGAATTAAATAAAAAATTAGTGACCATTAAACAAGACGATATAGACCAAATAAAAATTGATGATTTTTCTTTCGTCTCTAAAGATCAATTGCTTGGTGGTCTAGAACATTTGGGCTTTAAGGGCTTGATCAAGAGAATATCGTCCAACGAACAAGCGGCGATTAAGCCATCAAATGAAAAAATAGAAAGCAAAAATAAACAAAATAGCCTTTTTTAGAATGATAATTTTATTGCAAGGCATAGACACCTTCAGTCTGAAAGAACACCTTAATTTTTTAAAAGAATCTTTTGTTAAAAAATATAAAGATTCCACCGTTAATTTATTAGAGATTGACTCCAAAGATTTTGACATAAACAAATTAAGAGCCCATCTGCTTTCGGGGGGGTTATTCGCCGCCAAACGTTTTATTGTTATAAAGAATCTTCTGGGTAATCAAAAAGACAAAAAATTTTTAGAAGAACTTAATCAAACAATTGAGTCTTTGGCAGACGACAAAGACAATATCATTGTTTTTAGAGAGGGCGATTTAAAAATTGCAGAAATCAATAAAAAAATAATTAGTTTTTTGGCTAAACAAAAATATTCAAAAAAGTTTGAAGCTTTGTCTCCGGTCCAAATAGGATTAAAGATAAATAAAGTATTGGCCAAACATAAAATGACCATTGAGACGCCGGCCAGAGAGCTATTAATAGAGCGATATGGTTCGGATTTTTGGAGTTTGAATAACGAAATAAATAAACTATCAGCCTTTAAAAATTTTACCGGGAAAATTACCAAGGCGGATGTCGAGCTAATGACCAGGCAGGGATTCGAAGAGGAGATTTGGCCCTTAATTGATGCTTTGGCTCAGCGGCAAAAAAATAAAGCGCTAAGAGAAATTGAAAGTTTAATGGCTGGCGGCGCCGATCTCCACAGTATGATTATTCCGATGTTGGCCTGGCAAATTAGGCTTATTCTGAAAATTAAGGCGGCAATTGATTCTCTGGGGCCGATGGAACCGTACAATCTTGCCGCAGAAATCAAAGAAAAGCCTTATGCGGTGCAGAAAACGATGAATAAAATTAAAGATTTTGGTTTAGATGAAATAAAAAATATCTATCATCGCTTGATGGAGATAGATATTTCTTCGAAAACCAACAGTAGAATTAATCCAGTAGTTTTGATTGATTTATTGATCCTTAGCTTTTGATTGATTTTTTTATCAATTTGGTTAGTCGCGATTTTTTGCGTCGCGCGTTATTGAGCTTGATGATTTTTTTCTGCGCTGCTTGATCCAAAGCTTTTTGAATATTATGGAATAGTTCTTTTATCTTGGCTTCGTCTTTTAAAATAATAGTCTTTTTAAGCTTTTTTTCTAAAAAATTTAGATTATTGATAATTCTTTTATTGCGCGCAGCTCTTGTTTTGGCTTGTCTTAAGGCTTTGAGAGGAGAAAGTTTTAATTTTTTACCAGGCATCTTTTTTGTTTGATGAAATTAAAGGTGAATATAGGCAAAGCTTGAAATTGGGTCGCTCGGAGTCAAATTAAAAGAAGACTTTTGTTTGAGCTCCTCGCTGCCAATTATAAATAATTGATTAATAATTTTTCGAAGAATAATCGTCTTGGTCATCTTTGTCATCTTGATATTCTTCAACCATTTTTTCTTCTTGTTCAATCAGTTTTTCCCAATTATCTCTTCCGTCAATTAAAACATTCACCTTGCTTTTAAAATTTTTATTGAACTCGTCTAAGAGTTTTTTATTTTTATCGAACAGTTCAATGAGTTTATCAAGCGCCGGTTCCGGTAAAACTGGTAAAAAAATAAGCAAATCGTTTTGATCGCTCAAAGAAAGACTAGAAGCGGTGATTAATTGGTTGAGTCTATCTAAAGACTTGGACATTTAAGCTTCCGAATTTAGTTAAAATCTGTTTTTAAACTCCGAGTTCGCGCAACATGCGTTGTTCGACGTCACCCAAACCCAATTTTTCGGCGGCCATGGCTGTGCTGGCGATATACATAGTGTCATACTCGCCCTTGCCTTGAATCTTGTCTAATTCCCATTGCGCGCGATTCAAAGCTTCCGCAGCTTTTTCTGGGCTGATGATGGGAGCTTCTTGATTGTTTGGCTTTTCAAAATTCATATTGTTATAACCTCGACCTCCGTTGTTATTAAATTATACTAATATTATACCTTTTTTATGTCAAATGTCAAGTGCTCCGGCTATCCACAGATGGTGATACTCGCTCCGCCTGCCCCAGTTAGAGATTTAAAATAAATTTACTCGGGAGATTGACAAGAGCCGTAAGGCGGCTTCACCTCAATACTATCTAAAAAGATAGTCTCGGCTGAATCTCTAACGGGGTGAATGAAATTGTGGCGCTCGGAGTCAAATCAAAAGTAAAACTTTTGTTTGATCTCATCGCTACCAATTATAAGTTCGGCTCGCCAAGAGTAGCGCTATTGGGGGTATACTTAAAATGTATATATATTATAATTAAGCGCGTGTATGCTTCGTAATTCTAAACTCCATATTCTAAATTCTAAATTCTAATTTTTTATGATTTTTTCAATCTCTGGCAAAATTAAGTTTATTGGCGAGGGCTTTGTCGCTATCGACACGGCCGGTGGCACGAGTTATCAGGTTTATACCACTGATATTTTCTGTCGCAGCGTTAAAGTCGGCCAACCCGCGGAATTATTCACTTATTTGCACATTTCTCGAGAAGAAACAATTAATTTATATGGTTTTCCTTCACAGGAAGAACTATATTTTTTTAAAAAATTAAACGGCATACCATCTATTGGGCCGAAATCAGCCATGAACGTTTTGTCGCTTATCAAGCTGGATGATTTGAAAAAAGCCATCATTAACGAGAGCCATGAAACCTTGACCAAGGTGTCTGGTATTGGCAAAAAAACCGCAGAAAGAATTATCGTGGAAATGAAAGGAAAGATCAAAGATTTGTCGGTTGGTAAAACATTGAACGACGACGCGGCTGTTATTGACGCTCTGGTTAATTTGGGTTATTCGCTTTCGCAGGCCCGCGAAATGGTCAGAAAAATTCCCGAAAATATTGAAGGAGCGGAGAAAAGAATTAAAGAAGCGCTAAAAATGTTGGGCAGATAAGGATTCAGGGTCATGATTTTAATAAATTTTAAATTCAATAATCTATGATCAAGAAAGCAGTAATTGCCGTAGCGGGATTTGGCACGCGATTATTGCCAATCACCAAAACTCAACCGAAAGAAATGATGGCGTTGGCGGACAAACCGATTATTCACTACATCGCCGAAGAAGCAACGCAGAGCGGTATAAAAGATATTATTTTTGTTCTTAGTGAAAATAAAAAATCCATTAAGGACTATTTCAACCATAACAATAAATTAGAGCAATATCTAAAAAATAAGCCACAATTATTAAAACAAATCATTGAGCCAGTAAATATGGCGAATTTTTTCTATACTTATCAAAAGAAAATGGCTGGTTGCGGCGATGCAATTTTATGCGCTGAACATTTAATTAAAAACGAACCATTTGCCGTGATGTTCGGCGACGACGTTATTGATAATTCGGTTCCTTGTTTGCGCCAAATGATAGAAGTTTATAAAAAATATAAAACAGCGGTGGTGGCCGTGCAAAGAGTGCCAAGATCAGAGGTCAGTAAATACGGCATTGTTAAGGGAAAAATGGTCGGTGGCCGAGTTTATAAAATTGAGAGTTTGGTGGAAAAACCATCTATCAAAAAAGCGCCGTCTAATTTGGCGATTGTCGGGCGCTATATTTTTCCATCCGAGATTTTTAAATATTTAAGAGAGATTAAAGCTAAAAAAGGTAAAGAATTGGGTATTTCAGACGCGCTTATAGAAATGATTAAAGATGTGCCTGTTTATGCCTATGAATTTAAGGGTACGCGCCTGGATTGCGGAAATAAGCTCGGATACTTAAAGGCCAATGTTTATTTTGGCAAAAAACATAAAGAAATTGGCAAAGAATTTAACCGTTGGTTAAGATAAAATAATTTATATATTATTTAGTGAGCGTATATTCGCGCAAATGAAAAATGCGCCGCAAGGGATTCGGTCACAAGTCCGCGCCTGCTGGCGTGGCTCGCGACCCCGCCTCGCTCGCCTTCGCTCGCTCCGGCCTTCGAATCCCTTTTTCAAAATAGTTGCTCGGTTAACAAAAATAATGTCTAGTTTTAATATATTCGTGTAATTTAAAATGCGCCGCAAGGGATTCGAACCCATGACCGTCTCCTTAAGAGGGAGCTGCTCTACCAACTGAGCTAGCGGCGCAAACGAATATTTGATTGTTTACCCGTTAGAGATTCAGCCGAGACTATCTCTTTAGATAGTATTGAGGCGAAGCCGCCTTACGGCTTTGGTCAAACTTTCGGCACATTTGATTTTAAATTTCTAATCGGGGTTTAGGTATTTTAAAATATTTTTTAAAAAAAGTCCAACAGCCCCCAGAAATTATTTGTGAGCAAGCGAGAGAAAAGCAAATGAGTTTGCTTTTCCGAGCGAGCGAAACAAACACGGGGTTTAATATCCTTTATTTTGTATTATGAGCCTAGAAGAAAAATCTCACCAAGTTATTAATCCTGAGATTTTTCGCGCTTATGATGTGCGCGGAATTTATCCCAGTCAATTAAACAAAGAGGTCGCTTATCGAATCGGAAGAGCGTTGGTTTTATTTCTTAAAATTCGGTTCAAGGATTTGTCCGATATCCGGCCTTTAATTGTTGTTGGTCGCGATTGTCGTTTATCTTCCCCGGAAATTCACCGAGTTTTTATCCAAGGCCTGATGAAACAGGGGGCCAACGTTATTGATATCGGACTGATTCCTACTGACGCGGTTTATTTTGCTTTAAATTTTTTAAAAGCTGATGCGGCAGCGATGATCACTGCCAGCCACAACCCGCCGGAATACAACGGCATTAAAATGGTAGTCAGGGGCTCAAAATATGTTTGTGGCGAATGGGGAATGACGACTATTAAAAAATTAGTTTTTAAAAATAAGTTTTGTAATAACCAGAAACAAGGAAAAATCTCTAAAAAGAACATCGCTCCGGCTTATATTAAACATATTTTAAAAATTTCGCGTCGCCTCGGCGTTCTATCAAAATCAAATTCTTATTTAAATACCATTAAGGCGGCTGTTGACGTGGGCCATGGCGTAGCAGGCATAATTATCGGGAGACTGGCCAAGCAATTGTCCCTTGACCTCGTTTTTATAAACAATAAACCGAATGGTTATTTCCCGCGCCGCTCGCCCAATCCTTTGATTGCGAAAAACATTAAATTTTTAAAACAAGAGATTATTAAACGAAAATTAGATTTTGGCTTGGCCTTTGACGGCGACGGAGACAGGGCGGTGTTTGTAGATGAAAAAGGGGAAGCTGTCAGCGGCGACTTGATCATCGTTCTATTTGCCAAGTATTTTTTAAATGAATTTCCCGGCTCTAAAATCGTTTATAATCTAACCTGCTCTCGGGCGGTTCAAGAGATTATCAGAGAACAAGGCGGTTATCCCAAGCGCGCTAAGACGGGCCATGCCTTTATGAAGCGAGTAGCCAAAAAAAGCCAAGCAATCTTTGGGGGAGAAATTTCCGGCCATTTATATTTTCAAGACAATTCTTATGCCGAATGCGGAGGTTTGACTCTTTTGTTGATGTTAAAAATTTTATCCGAAAGCAAGGAACCATTATCGTTTTTAATAAAAAAAATAAAACGTTATTATCGGGTCGGTGAGATAAATTTAGTAATTAAGGACAGAACAATGGCCATTAAAAAATTAGCTAAAAAATATCAAAATGGCCGAGCTGACCGCCTCGACGGTTTAACGGTGCAGTTTGAAGATTGGTGGTTCAACGCCCGATCGTCCAACACCGAACCGTTTTTAAGAATAGTCGTTGAAGCTGATTCTATGGCCTTGGTCCAAAAAAGAAAAAAGGAAATTCTTGATTTGCTAACATAGAGAATATAGCCGAAGCTCGTTGATTTTTCTCGTTAGAACTTATATAATTTTTGAACGAAGAGAGTATAATATTTATTATCAATTAATTTATTGTTTATGTTATTAGAGCTATCGGTTGTCATCATTTCTTTGTTCGGTTTATCAGCGGCAGGATTTTTTTATTGGCGAATTAACCGGATAAAAGTTATAGACGAGAAAGCTAAGCAGATTTCACAGGTTATTCGCGAAGGGGCAATGGCTTTTTTGAATAAAGAATATCGGGTTTTGATTATTTTTGCCGTTGTTGTTGCTGTTTTGCTTTATTTTTTTATTAATCCGAGAACCGCCGCAGCCTTTGTTCTGGGCGCATTTTTAAGCGGTTTGGCTGGAAATATCGGCATGCGAGTGGCTACTTTGAGCAACGTTCGAACCGCCGAGGCAGTAAAGGATAATATTAAAAAAGGATTGCAGGTGGCTTTTGACTCCGGATCGGTAATGGGGTTAGCGGTTGTCAGTTTGGGTCTGTTGGGCATAGTCGTTCTCTATTATTTATTCAGAGATCCGCAAATTATTTACGGTTTTGGTTTTGGCGCATCAAGTATCGCTATTTTTGCGAGAGTGGGCGGCGGTATTTATACGAAAGCGGCCGACATCGGCGCGGATTTGGTCGGCAAAATTGAAGCGGGCATTCCCGAAGACGATCCGCGTAATCCGGCGACGATTGCCGATAATGTTGGAGATAACGTCGGCGATGTGGCTGGAATGGGCGCGGATTTATTTGAAAGTTACGTTGACTCTATAATCGTGGCTATGGTTTTGGGCGCTTTGGGTTTAGGGATCTTCGGCGCTAAAGCGGTTGTTTTGCCTTTAGTAATTGCCGGAGGGGGTATTTTAGCCAGCTTAATCGGTAATTTAATTATTCGTTTAATTAAAAAGGGCGAACCGCATAATATTCTTAACGCGGGCATTTTGTCCGCGTCCGGCGTAATGATTATTTTTTCTTATCTAGCCACTAAATATTTGGTTAATCAATCTCTGGCGCTTTTTTTTGCCATATTAATCGGCTTGGTCGCCGGTTTAATAATCGGATTTATTACCGAATTTTATACTTCAGCTAAATATAAACCGACTAAAGAATTATCTAAAGCGTCAGAAACCGGCGCCGCCACAAATATTATTTCCGGGTTGGCTCTGGGCATGCAAAGCACAATCGTGCCAGTTTTAGTTATTGCGGCCGCTATTTTAGGCGCTTACAAGTTGGGCGGATTATTCGGTATTGCTATGGCCGCGGTTGGAATGTTGTCTACATTGGGAATTACGTTAGCCACGGATTGTTATGGTCCGGTGGCTGACAATGCGGCCGGCATTGCCGAAATGGCAAAGATGGGTCAGCAGGTTCGCGAAAGAGCGGAAGAATTAGACGCGGTTGGCAACACTACCGCGGCCATTGGCAAGGGCCTCGCCATCGGTTCGGCCGCTTTGACCGCTTTAGTTTTATCAATCAGTTACGCGCAAGTCGCAGGCTTGCAATTTATCAATTTAAATAGTCCGTTTGTTCTGTCTGGTTTATTTATCGGCGGCTTGTTGCCTTTTGTTTTTTCGGCTTTCGCCATGAAGGCCGTGGGACGAGCTGCTTACGCGGTAGTTAACGAAGTGAGAAGGCAATTTAAAGAAATCGTCGGATTGAAGGAAGGTACGGCTAAACCGGAATACGGCAAATGCGTGTCTATTGTTACATCCGCCGCTTTAAGGCAAATGATACTTCCATCGCTAATCGCTATTTTGACGCCATTGTTAGTCGGCGTATTTTTGGGGAAAGAAGCGTTGGGAGGCTTATTGACCGGTTCGGTAATTACGGGATTTTTATTGGCAATAATGATGGCTAACTCGGGCGGCGCGTGGGATAACGCCAAAAAATATATAGAGGCGGGTAATTTCGGCGGTAAGGGATCCAAGCCTCACGAAGCAGCGGTTATAGGAGATACGGTCGGTGATCCATTTAAAGATACGGCCGGTCCATCTCTTAATATTTTAATTAAACTGATTAGTATTATTGCTATTATCATCGCCCCGCTGCTATAGAAAGTAGAAAATAGTAAATAGAAGTTAATAAAAAAAACAGAAAACGGAAGAAAGTAAGAAAGTAGAATTACTTGCCCTGTTAAATGCCGCTTTACGGCCATTCCGCCTCTGGCAAAATTATTTAACAGGGTGAAAATTACGAATTATGAATTATAAATTTTTGATCAAAAATACCACGGTTTTCGTTGGAGAAAATTTTAAGCGTTTTGACGACGCTGATATTTTAATTGACGGTGATTCTATAAAAAAAATCGGTAAGAATTTAAAAATTGCAAAAGCGAAAATCATTGATGGACAGAAATTTTTTGTCACCCCGGGATTTATCAACGCGCATTTTCATCCTACTCAACATATAAATCGTGGCTTGTGTCTCGGCTTAAATCAAGACGAGGAAATGGATTTTTTACACGCTACGGAAAAAATAAGAGACTCGGAGATGAGCTATTGGTTTTCGGCTGTGGCCATTTTGGAGGGATTGAAATCCGGCGCTACTTGTTTTCAGTCAGTGGGTTCGGAAATAGAGCTGCAGGCGCGGCTTTACAATCAACTTAAAATCAGAGCGATCTGCGTTTTAATGCCCAAAGACATTGTGGCCGCGGATAAAAAGATAATCGTACGCGCTCGGACATGGGAAACAGAAGAGCGATTAAGAAGGGCGGAAGAGATGCACCAAAAATATCATAATGATTTGGTGCGCGTTCATTTCGGCGTTACTAACGTGCGCTACGCTTCCGATAAATTAATTCTAGGCATGCAATCTTTGGCTGAAAAATACGACACCTATTTTCATATGCACGCGGCCGAAGGCAAATTATATGTTAAAAAAGTTTTAGAAAGAACCGGCGATCGGCCGATTGAACATTTGCATAAAATCGGAGCTTTGAACCATCGCGTTTCTATGGCGCATATGACCCAACTGACGCTCAAGGAAATAAGTTATGTCGCCAAAAGCCATAGCCACGTGGTACATTGCCCAAGATCAAACTCATATTTAGGGGTTGGCGTTTGTCCGGTTTACGATTTGCTGAAAGTCGGCGTTAATGTGGCTCTGGGCACTGACGCGGCTATTAACAATAACTCAAACGAAGTAAGGGGCGAAGCCGGCGCCGCCTTCCATAAAATTTCCGATCAAACCGGGGATCCGGCGGCTATAAATTATTTAGATTTATTTAAAATGTTGACTACGAGCGGCGCCAAAGCCGTTGGACTGGACAAACAAATCGGTACGATCAAAGAAAACAAAAAAGCCGATCTGGTTTTATGGTCTAAAAATGATTTTCCGTTTATTCCGGGACATAATTATTTGGCGGATTTAATTTTTACTGATTCGTGTCAAGCGCACACGGTTTTTATTAACGGCGTTAAGGTTTTAGCGAATTACAAACCTTTGATGATCAACGAGCAAGAAGTTAAAACAGCAGCAAAAAGATTGTCAAAAAAATATTATCAATTGGTCAATCGAAAAATATCACGACATTTATGATTATTTTATCAATCGAAACTTCGTGCGACGAAACAGCAGTTTCGTTGATAAAAATTAAATCCGGTAAAAACGGGGAAGTTTTTAATATTCTGTCTAATGAGGTTTTTTCGCAGATAAAAATTCATCAAAAATATGGCGGAGTCGTGCCGGAGGTGGCGGCTCGCGCGCATTTGGAAAAAATAATGTTCGTGCTGGAAAACGCCTTGAAGCCGATTAAAAATGACTTTCGCAAAATTGATTTAATCGCCGCCACACAAGGCCCGGGATTAATCACCTCGCTTTTGGTGGGCTGGCAAGCGGCCAAAACCTTAAGTTGGTTTTATAAAAAACCGTTAGTGCCGGTTAATCATTTGGCCGGACATATTTGCGCCGGTTGGTTAGGTAAAGATTCAAAAGAAAAAATTAATTTTCCCTTACTGGCCATGATCGTTTCCGGTGGACACACAGAGTTGGTTTTAATGAAAAATCACAATCAATATAAAATTCTCGGACAAACCGTTGATGACGCGGCCGGTGAATGTTTTGACAAGGTGGCGAAAATTTTAAATATCGGTTATCCGGGCGGTCCGGCAATTTCCAAAGAAGCTGCCAAGCCCCAAATTCCAAGCTCTAGGTTCCAATTTAACCTGCCTCGGCCGATGATTAAATCTGATGATTTGAATTTTAGTTTTGCCGGATTAAAAACCGCGGTGCTTTATAAATGGAACGAATTAAATTACGGCGCTCAATACAAAAAATTAAACAAAAAAGAAATCAAAAAGACTGTTCATGTTTCAGGAACCGACAATCTGATTCCGCTTTTTTGCTATGAAACCCAACAAGCGATTATTGATGTGCTTATCGCCAAAACCCTAAAAGCCGCGAAGTTATTTCAACCAAAAACCATTATTCTTGGCGGCGGCGTGGCTGCCAACAAAGAGTTGCGCCGGCAAATGACCGCCGCGATTTTTAAAAATTTTCCTCATATAAAATTTATTATTCCGTGTTTTGAGTTCTGCACTGATAACGCCGCGATGATCGCCGCGGCCGGTTATTTCAAATATCGAACGATGAATATTAAGCAGAAATCAAAACTTAAAAATAATTGGCAGAATTTAGAGCCAGATCCGCAGCTGGAGCTATGAATTACGAATTATGAATTACGAATTCGTCGTTTGTATATTTGTACGGATTTGTAAATTAGTTGATAGATATCTAGCTTTTGATTTTACTTTATGTTAATCACAACTTCCTCAGAAAAACAAACTTTTAAATTAGGAGAAAAAATCGCTTGCCAACTAAAAGGCGGTGAGGTTTTGGCTTTGACCGGAGAGCTTGGCACAGGCAAAACAGTGATCACTAAAGGCGTTGCCAAATTTCTCGGGATTAAGAAACATATAACCAGCCCGACCTTCGTTTTAATGAAATTGTATAAAATTCAAAATTCAAAATTCAAAATTCAAAATTTTCTGCATATTGATGCGTACCGCCTGAATTCGGGCCAAGATTTATTAGACATCGGATTAGAAGATTGGCTCAACCGGCCGGACACGGTAATTGTGATTGAATGGGCCGAGCGGGTTAAAAACATTTTGCCGGAAAAAACAATTAAGGTGAATCTAAAAATTGGTAAGAAAAATAACGAACGGATAATCAAAATAGAGAACAGAATTTAGAAAATAGAAAACGGGCCATAGCCCATCATATGGGAACGATATGTTTTGTCTTTTGTAGAGAAAAATTCTTTTTATTTTAAATAGATTTTTAGTTTTCGTTTTATATATCAAAGGAAAAATATATTAAATTTCTTACTTGATCGTTCCCACGTGAGGGGTTGACAAAATCTCGAAAATCTGCTACAATTTAACATAGATCATTACAAATTCCTGTTGAATCCAACGCAAACAGCGATGGATTATCCAGTAGGACAAATAACAAACCAAACAAGGAGGTATGCGATGTCAAATCGTAAGCTTTCTGTGCACAAGGAGCATGAGCTCCTGCAGAAGCTCGAGGACGCCGGCATGAACGAAGAGCTGGCGCAAGCAGTAATCGAAAGTCGCGGCAACAAGCTCGCGAAGGGAGTGGTCGCTTTTATCGCCAACGGCGGATCGATCGTCGGTGCCGTGACTCCAGACGTCAGGTCCATCCAACTCTCCCGCTTAATCCAGCTCGGTTATGCCGAAGCCGCCGACCTCTCCAGCGAAGCGTTCGCCCAGCTTATCCCTGTTCCCGAGAACAAGGAAGGCGCGCTCTTGGTTATCTCAGCTAATATTGTTTCTATCCCCAAGCAGATGGAACTGGTAGGTGGCTCGAACTGCCTTGATCTCAAGAGCCTCAACGACACCGTGTTAACATCCGATAGGCCTTACTGGATCTACGGCGTGGAAAACGGCAAAGCGATGTTAGGCAAATCGCCCGACACCTGCGTCAAGGACTTCGCGAAACAAGGCCGTCGCGGCTTAACCGCAATAGAGGGCATCAACCTCGTCGCCCAATATCCG
>Ga0265296_1001011_pt1 | contig 35202 bp, 39 predicted proteins | sample MunlanPumphouse1_FD_189073 | JGI IMG/M metagenome (GOLD analysis project Ga0265296, IMG submission 189073) | Groundwater microbial communities from a municipal landfill in Southern Ontario, Canada - Pumphouse #1 | ecosystem: Environmental > Aquatic > Deep subsurface > Groundwater | place...
AAGACCACAGCCATAGAAACCCATAAAAACCATTAAAGCCGCGATAATAAATAGAAAAAATTTAGCCTTCATCTTAAGGCCCTCCTTTATAAGAAAAGAAATTTGAGGAACAACTTGTGGCAAAATGCCACGAAACTTGCGACTTATTGTCGCTACAATTGAAAAATAATTTTCAAAACGATCTGCACATAAACTACCAAACATTTCAAGTTATGTCAAGGTTGACAGCAGGTAATTTATGTATTGAAAAAGGGCTTGTCGAAAACAAGTCCTTTTTTATTTTATTTTTAGGAAAAAGTCCCCCCTCCTTTTCCTACTCCTTTTTAAAGTTTTATACCAGCTGATAATGTGGCGAGCCTTAACGCGGGTGTAACGCAAATTTTAAACCGCGTCCATTTGCCTTCGAAAGTAATTTCTCCGAAACCTTTAATGGGATTTAATTCCCCTACTAAATTTTCCGAAAAATACATCGCGCCAACTCCCAAAGAAATATCTAAGGGTTTAATATAAACTACACCTCCAACTCCGCCCAGAAAAGTTTTATGAAGACCTCCTCCAACAAAAACCTCAATTGCGCCAACCTCGGGAACAAGAAACTTTCTGGCACCGACCTCAACAAAAGTCGCCTGCAAGGGCCAAGTGTGTAAGGATGTGCTATCCCCCACAAATCCGAATGGATTTCCGTAGATTCTTTTTTGCTCAATTGCTCCGACAACCAGCCAAAATTTCTTAGGGCTTTCTTCGTCACGCCAAACAACGATTGGTCGCCTCATTTGCGGTCTCGGCTGCGGCTGAATAACCTGAATAGGTTTTTCCAAAAGCTGGTCGACCTTACTCTCAATCCTATCGATTTTGACATCCATTCCTTTAAGCAAGGACAGAATTTCGTTCAGCAGACGAATTTGCTCCTTTGAATCCTTGAGCAATTCGTCAACCTGTGAGCCAACCTTTTGGGCAAAGCTATCAACGCTTTTTTGAAGTGCGTCAAGTTTTGCCTTAATGTCTGTTTGGCCATCCAGGATTTTCTGAAGCTCCGCCTTAAGCAAACTCTCAAGGCGATTTGTTTCTGCCAAAAAGTCAGCCTTTGATAATCCAGGCGAAAGATTTCTCAACTCGCCTCGCAAGAGATATATCTCTTGCCAAATTCGGTAGGAAAATGCAACCGAGAGCACATCCTGCCACTCATTCGGTGTAATACCGCAACGGTTGCTTGCGATGACACCTGGCAAGTCCCTGTCAGTTGGGTTTTTCTCCATCTCATCAAGCAACAGTTTTGTTGCTCTAAAGAGTTGGTCATTTCTAGAATCTAGTTTGGCGCGAGGGCCAAACCATTTCTGAAACTCCTCGAAACTTGGCGGTTGTGTTAGCTGCACCATATCTCCATCAGCAGAAGAAATAAGTAATGAAATTAGATACATCACAAGACAACCAGCCACAAGAGAAAAAAGCACAATACCAATTATTTCCATTACAACTTTTACAACTTTCCCTACTCTCATTTTAGAACCTCCGGCCGCTTTGCGGCCACATATTATTAAGTAGCAAATTAAAAAACCTTATAAAAGGTTATGATTTCTGCCTTGTTTCTACCACAAAGAATAAGCTTTGTCAAACAAAACTTTGATAAAACCCCAAAAGTCCGCTACTGCGAAGCTGTAGCTGGCGGTGTTAGCCAGCTTTTTGGAATTATATCTTCTATGTTAAAAAAAGTGTCTGGCGCTTTAATTTGAAAATCTTTTCCAAAATCAGAAAACAAAAATTCCGCCCGCAAGGTATTATCGGAAATAGTTTTTTCAAATTTTATTTTCTTCAGCCTGTTCTCTCCTGTTTCAATCCAGGCGTCAAAAGTAATTCCGTCAATCTTGGCCCAAATTAAATCAAAATTGTCCATAATTTGGCTAATAGAATTTTGCAAGTTATCTTGATACTCTTGGCTGGCATTTTGGGAAGTGTATTGGGTTGCTAAATTAAAAACCTTAGGCAAAGCTTCTTTTACAGACGCTTTATCAATTTCAATAACATAATGCTGGGTTAAAGCTCCATCAACTGTTTCTTGGCCTAAGCTTTTTTTAACTTTAAAAAATTTATCCCCTGAAGCAATATTTTTTAATTCGTTTAAAAAAACGGTTTCTTCTGGGTTATTACTTCCGCTATTTAATTGGGTTGCTGCTTCTGTGCCAGCCATTAAGCTTTTTAAATCAGCTTTAAACCATTTGCCCTTTATATCGCTTGCTGAAATGGAGGCAGGCAAAAATGGCGGCAAATTATTCACCATTAAATAAAGGTCTTTGTTTATTCCAATAGCGCTTATGCCAAGCGACATTGCAACTCCTTCAATGCCAACAGAAACCATTAATTCAGTGGCTCTCTTTTTTTCAAGCTGGTTTGAGTTGTCTATTTGCTGGTCAAAAGAAACAGACCCGTTAAGCGTATTAAAAGAAATTCCTGCGCTTTCTTCGGTTTGCTGTTTTAATTCTTCTGGTAAATTTTTTATATCTGCTTCCACCAGCCCTTTTATCCTCATTTTTGCAACCCCGCCTAAGTTAGCAAAAGCTTTTTCAAACGAACTATCAGATGGCGCTTGGTTAAACGGGTTCCACGATGGGTTGACCGCTCCTGATGAAAGCAAAAAGGTAGATAAAACAGCAACTCCGATAACTCCCCCAATAATATATTTTTGTATTATCATAATAATGACGCTAATATACGAATTTAACGCAAATTTACAAATACGCGAATATTCGCAGATTGGCATGTTCGCATTATTAGCATTAAATTCGCATATCCGCGTTTTGATTTTAATTTATTTCCAAACTAAAGTCCACTGGGTTAATAACAACCCTTGTTCCCCTTTTTAAATCGCCCAATAGCAAGGCCTTTGCCAAGCTGTTTTCAACTTTATCCTGCATAATGCGTTTCATTTCTCTTGCCCCGAAAGCCGGATTATACGAAAGCTCAACAATTTTTTCTTTTAATTCTTGAGTGCTTTTAAATTTGATGCCTTTATCAAGCAAGCTTTTGCTGAGCTTGTTAAGCATTAATCCGGCAATTTGCAAAAGCTCAGGCTTTCTGAGGGGCTTAAATAAAACCACAGCGTCAAACCTGTTAACAAATTCTGGCTTTAATAATCTTTTTTCAAAAACATAGTTAAAAACTCTTGCTTTAGTGTTTTCCAAGCTTTCCCCTTGTTTTACATCTTCCATAATCACCTCTGATGCCACATTGCTTGTGGCAATAATTATTGTGTTCTTAAAATCAACTTTGCGCCCCAGCCCATCAGTCAGCCAGCCCTCGTCCAAAACTTGCAAAAATAAAGTTAAAATATTGGGATGGGCTTTTTCTAACTCATCAAGCAAAAGCAAGCAAAAAGGCTTTTCTTTTATTTTTGTTGTTAAAAGCCCGTTTTCTTTTGAAGTGCCGATAAGCCGCTTTATATCTTCAATGGCTTGAAACTCCGACATATCAAACCTAATCATATTTTGTTCCGAGCCAAAATAAATTTCCGACAATGCCTTAGCCGCCTCTGTTTTTCCAACGCCTGTTGGCCCCAAAAACAAGAATGAACCAATCGGCCCTGCTTTTAAGTTAACTTCAGCCCTTGCCCTTCTTAAAGCCGAAGCCACTTCAGAAACCGCTTCTGTTTGGTTAATTAAGCGAGTATGAATTAAATCTTCCAAATTAAGCAATTTTTGTTTTTCTTTTTGCTCTAAATCCTCTAATGGAATTTTAACTTTTTCTGAAACTATTTTCCTGATATGCTCTGCCTTTAAAACATTATCTTTTGTGTACATTTTTAAATACACTATTGCTTCATCTAAAAGCCTAAGGGCTTTTTCTGGAAAAGCGGTTTGGGCCATATAGCGAGAGCTCATCTTTAAAATTTCTTTCAATGCTCTAAAGCTAATGTATTTTCTGTTTTTCGCTTCAAAAAACGGGACAAACTGCTCCATTAAAACCAATGTGTCTTGTTCGGAAATTTCTGCAACCTCCACTTTTTCAAATAAATTGCTAAAAGAAGAATTGCGCTCAATGTAAGTATGGAATCCATCAAAAGTGGTAACAGCAATAACTTGAAAATTTGTTAAGGGCAAATACCTTGCCATAATTCCAGAAATATTGAGCATTCCGGGCTGGGAAATCTCCGCAATATAATTATGGAAGTCGTTTATAGCTAAAATAACATTTTTTGCTTTCACAGCTTCAGCAAAACATTTTTCCAAAAGCGATTCTGCTTGTTCTGGGGATTGGGCAACTGATTTTAAAGCTGATATATCAAACTGCACAATCCTTTTATGGTTAACTGACGGGGCAGAAATTCCCAAAAACGCCCTTTGGCTAATGGCTTCCACAATACTGCCCTTTCCAATGCCCGGCTCCCCCACCAGCAAAACATTTTTATTTTTTTCTTTTTCTAAAATTCTTTCCACCTGCTTTATCTCCTCTTCGTGCCCGACAATTTCCCTGAAAATATTTTTTCCTATTTTGTCTTTCCAATCAAAAGAAAACCTGTCCAAAGTTATAGTGTACCCCGAAGAAAAGTCCTTTCCAATTGAGCCTCTTGTTAATAAATTTGTATAGTCCCACCAGCAGGTTAATTTTTCCTGCCTTATTTTTTGCTTATAAAACCAATTAACTAAATTTTTTATATCCGCCTTTTTAAAATCGCTTTCAATTAAAAATTCGTCAAAAACCGGGTCTTTTTCAGCGAAAGCCCCTAATAAATCCCCTGCTGTTATATTATTTCTTCCCCCTGCTATCGCTGTTTGCCCTGCTTCAATAATAATACCTTCAAAATCTGTTTCTTTTTCTTTTTTGATTTTGCCAATATTTTGAGAACAAAATTTTTGCAAGCCTTTTTTGTTTAATCCAGCTCTTTGAAAAACAAAATCAATATCTGCTGTTTTTGAGTTGCTTAAAGCCCAAAGCAAAATATCTTTTAAGTCAGCATCTTTATTTTTCTTTGACACTCTAATGGCTTTCTGGCAAATTTTAGCTGCTTGGTAGCTTAAAAATCCAGCAAAGTTGTATTCGTTTGGATTAGCCAAGGCCTGTTTTAAAGAATAATTTAAAGCAGGTTTTTTTAATTTCTTTTCAAAAAACTTTTTGCTTTCACTAAATATTACAGCAAAGCTAAAAAACAAAACTGCAGAAGCAAATAACTTTTCTTGGCTATCAAAGCTTTCCCCCAAACCAAAATAACCAAACAAGCCCCAAAAAATTAAAATCCAAAATAAAAGCCAGAAAAGTATTTTAAAAGGCCTTGCACACCTAAAAACACTTTCCCATTTTATTGCTTGGTATATTGAAGTTTTTTTAAGTTCAAAATTCATATAAATAACTTCTAAAGAAATTACGAGGGAAACTTGGTGAAGGGAGCATTTCGCAGCCAAGCCCGCCTCGTTAAAAAAACTTTCTTCGTTAATAAAAGGCTTGGCGAGAAAGAGGCGCGGCTGGATAATAATAAACTATTGGCATTTAGCCGACGCCGTGCTCCCTGAAGCAAGTTATCCCGAGCAATTTTTATATAGCCGCCCCTATTGCATAAAGAAACCCGGCCACAATAATAACTGGCAAAAAAATCCAAATTAATAAAACAAAAAGCCCAATAAAAAATATAAAAACAGAACAGACCAGCCCAATAAAAATAAGAACCAATCTGATAATCGCTCCCAAAACTCTGGAAATCATATTGCCCAAAAAAGTATTAAAGTACACTTTTATATCAAAACCCCTGCCGTAATCCCCAACATCTCCCCTCCATGGCGAAAAAAGGCTTTTTAATAAAGCCCCAACTGAAAAATAATTAAAATTAAACTTTAAAAAATTTTTCCAGCCCAAGGCAATGGCTTTAGGAACCTCAATAAAATGCCAAAAAAGCCATTTTAAGAAAATATTTCGTTTTGGGCTTGGGTTTAACATTAAGCTTATAAATTTGCTATTCGCGTATTCGTAAAATTTGCATTAAATTCGCATATTCGCGTTAAGTTTCTTTTTTAGGTTCAGTTTTAATTAAGTTAATCCCAATTAAGCTTATCTTTCCACAGGCTAAAACAAGTATGGCCATAAAAATTGACCAGGCAGTTAAGTTTAAAATTTTATTTATTGAGTCCCCTGATATTAGATTTCCAAGCTGGCTTTGCAATAAAGAGCTTATTTGGTTTTGCATTTGCTCGTTTAGCCCTGTGCCTTGGGGCAAAAAGATTTCTTTTTTTGAAATATCAATTTTGAAAAGCTCGGGCGAAGGGGTTTTTCCAGTAAAAATTCCATACGAAAACCACAGCCCCCATAAAATTATTATAACCCCTAAAAATACAAACGAATACCCTATAATTTTATTTGCCATAAATTTTTATTAAATTAATATATTATAACTAATTTTCTTGTAATATTAAACAACCTGCCGATTATAAAAAAGCAGGCCCTTTTTAGTTAAAAGAGGGCTGATAGAATAGAATTAATCTTTGCTTTTTAAGGGTCGATAACCGGTTATCATAACAGGTATCTCTTTTTGGTTTTTGGGAAACCTCCGTCCCCTTCCATATTGTCTTACGCACCAACGAAGAAGCGGTCTGTAAATAAAGTCCAATATAAGAGCAAACGACCTGCCTTTGTACTCACATATAATAAGCCAGCCTTCTTCACGGTCAGCAATATTATAAACGAAATCCATCATCTTATCGAAGGCGAAATAGTCATCTACAGGAGACCCGTCTTCATATGTCTTAAAAGGGAGTTCCAACCTTTCCAAGATAACATCCCATGGAGAATCAATTTCCCTCCTTTTATCGTGAATGTACTTCCCACTATTTGCCATTTTTAATCTCCTTCTTTTTTAATTGTAATTATATTAACTTATGGAAGAACGGTGGACGCACCCTGGCTCGAACAGGGGGCCTCTATCGTGTGAAGATAGCGCTCTAACCAACTGAGCTATGCGTCCTCCAAGTAAATAGCCAACCAACTGCTTGCCCCGTAGTGAAGCCAGCAGGCTTCTACTACTGGGGAGCTAACCGTCCAATTTATGCATTTTAACATCTATAATGGTTGATTTACAAGATAAAAAGAGATAATAAAGAGTATGGCAAATGTTTTTGAATTCCATTTTAATCCTTTACCGCACAATAGGTCGCCTCAGGCGACCGAAGGCGGGCTGGCCCGCCAAAACCCAGCCGTCTTTGATTCGTTTTGTTTTTTGCCCCAAACTTTTTTTGAAAAAAAACAGGGCTATCTTTATATTGTAAGTGAAATTAAAAATCCAAACCAGCAAAGCCAGAAAATACTGGCTAATTTAGCAGAGATTATAAAAAAGTATTTTTACCAAAAGCCCATTTTTTCTTCTCACGACCCTTTCCAATTAGGGCTCAACCAAGCCAATGATTATTTAAGCCAGTGGCAAGCCCCCACACCAAACGGAGCTATGGTGTGGGGGCAAGGCAATTTACATTTTGCTTCTGTGGCGATTGGGCCTAAATACAATATAAAAGTTAGTAAAACTGGAAACATTAAAATAATTCTTTTAAGGGGCCAAGAGGCCTTTGATATTGGCTCAAACTTTGCTAGGGAAAACTTAACAGGCAAAATTTTTCCCGATGTTATTGAAGGCAATCTGCAAAAAGGCGACAGAATTTTAATGGCAACCCCAGAGGTTTTCCAGTCATTCCAAACAGAAAAAATAATAGAAGAGCTTTGTTTGTGTTATAAGCCAAAACTTGTTAAGCAGATTTTTAAAGAGAGAAAAAAAATTGTTCGGGAGTTTTCTGGCGCTTGTTTGCTGGCATTTGTTAAAAAACGGCCTGTTATTTCTTTTTTATCCCGTTTCTAAAAGTAAAAGTCCTAAATGAGCTAATTAGCTCATTTAGGACTTTTGGTTCTTTTAAAATATCTTAAAAGAACCCTAAGGCGCAATTTCCAAACAATTCCCCAGCTGTAATATTTCATTATAACCGCCTCCTTTTGCCATAATATTTTATATTACAAATAAAAACAACCCTAAATAAAATTAAAGAAGCTCCCAACCATATTGGTGAGCCTCTTTTAAATTTTTCACTTATTAACCTCCTCTCGGTTAAAGTGAAAAATATATTTTTCTGGTGACGCTGGCGGCTGGTATTTCAGCTTACTCCACCAAACGTCAAAAATTGTGTATTTTTTTTTGCCGTATTGTTCCACCCAGAGCCAAACCTCTCCGCGGTGGAAGTGTAGCATTACCTCCGATATATCTAAAATATTTTTCGGAGGCAATGCCCCATACCAATGTTGCGTCGGTTTTAAGGGCTCCTTAAATTCAGCTTCAGTTTTGTTTTCTTCAAACTCCACTGAAATTGAGTTTAAAGTTAGGGCATACCCGCCCACAACGCTGATGTGGACTTCGATGTTTCCATCTTTGTCCATATAACGTTTAGGGTTAGCTACCCTAACAATTTTTTTCCCATCAATTATCTCCATACCGCTGATGGGAAAAATTGCCTCTCTGATATTGCCTTTTTTTGAACTGTTGGCAATAACGAAAGATATGTATCCCTCGTTGCCAGCACAGTCCAGGGCAACTTCAAAGCCAACAGCTTTTTTATCACCTTTAAAAAGAAAATAAACCGCTGTTAGCGCGAGCTCCCCTGCTTCAGTTGAAGGAGAGGAAAGCACCACAGCTTTTTGGTCAGCAAACGACTCAAAATCGACATTTGCTTCGCCAAAAGCTATTTTGGCATCAGTACCAAACTGTGTTTCAGCCACGGCCATACCAGCAAAAACAAAAAAGAAAAAAAGAAAAAATAACGATTTCACTGTTATATCCTTTCACGCCTTTTTATCTAGGCATCTCAATATTTAAGTATAAAATGTGCGAATGAATTATGCCTATATAATACACTATTTTAACCTTTTTGTCAAATAGAAAACCCCCTTTGTAATTGAAAACACTGGGCTACCTTATTGGTAACTCCAGTGTTATATTACGCCCCATTGGGCTTTTGTTTCGTGTTTTAGAACTTGACAATACCTTTTTGCTTGGCCTCTTCGGCCTTTGCTTTGATTTTGTCAAATTCTCCCTCTTTGTTTTGATTTCTAAGCCACTCACGAAATCCTTCCTCGTTATGTTCTAGCATATACGAGGCATAGACGAAGACACAAGCATTATCCTTCTTAAGAGCAAGAGCTCTTAAATTGTCAATGTTGTCCTCAAATTTTGTCTCGACCCGAGCTATCTCGGTATCGACATAAGTTTGGTCAGCCTTCCTATCTAGGTCCTTCTGACTTGCCGTAGGAACAAGTTTGCCGTCCTTGTCCTTTGGCATGTTGCCTTCGATCGTATCCACCCTTGCCACCAAGGGATCCACGATGCCCGTCAATTTTTCAACTTGACCAAGTAACTTTTCTGTTATTTTTATACCTTCTCCAACATGGTCAACATTCGATTTTGTCAGGTCTTTAAGCTCAGTGACACAACCCAACAACCCCTTAACGCTTTCCTTGCTGGCATACGCCGAATCAAGTAGGATGATGGCATCTGTATTAACCTTACCAGTCTTTGGGTCTTTACCCATAACCTGCTCAAGAGTTTTACCTCCGAGCATATTAGCCTCAACCCAACGCTTTATAGCTACCTGGGCTTCTGGTGAACCAAAGTCCACTTTAAAACTGTTAACTTTCGTCAACGCTTCACTAGATTTTACAAGAGCTTCTTGAGACTTCTTATTCGTGTCTTCATCCGCCTTTTTCAAATCCTTAAGCGTCTTGCCGTCCATAGTGACGGCTTTTTTGTCTATCAGCTGGTTAACCCTTATTTCATCAACACCGGACGTCTGCGTCTTGAGTGTAGCAACGTCCTTTTTTAACACGTCTATTTTGTTAGCACTTCCTGTAATCAAGATATTCTGCTGTTGCTCTGTTAGGTTAGGTGCCTGTGGTTGATTGGTAGTTTGGCTATATGACACACTAATAAACATTCCTGCCATCATTATGGCGATGGCAAGCACTGTCGTTTTTTTCATTCCTAATTCCTCCTATCTATTTCATTTAATTTTTTCCATCAAGCTTTCGAACGTATCTATTGGCGAAACCGCAGGAACTTTTGCTGCTGGGGTAGTTGTGGTGGTTGAAGTATTTGTATTATCTACCACCTCAAAAACTTTAAAGTGAAAGGTTTGATAGGGAACTTTTTTCCCACCCACCTTAACTGAATACTCCCCAGCCACCAAGGCGCTATCCGGCGTCCAAGGGAATTCTTTAACCTTCCCTTTGTCATATGAAAGCTTACCAAGCACATCCTTGTCTTCGGCATTTCTTACCACGAATGTGGTAAATTCTTCCATCTTCATTTTTCTGTCTGCAGAAAACTTCAGTCCAGCCAAGGGTCCTTGAACACTTGCACCCTCTACTGGTTCCAACATAGATACATTTGTTAATATGGATGACCTGTAATCGACCACTCCATAAATAACAAGAAAAGCAATGGCAAGAAGGCATAAGATTATGAATATCCACGTCACAATTTTGCCCCAACCAGCTTTTTCCTTTTTCTCTGGTTTCGGCTTTGATTGTTTTTCTTTTGGCAACCCTTGCCTTTTTTCGGGCTCGTTATCCGCGGGGCGCCATTCTGCCTCCACCGTTTTTTGTTCTTGCTTTTCTCTCTTTTCTCTTGTTTCTTTTAGTAATTCTTCTACAGTTTTACCCATTTTACTTTTCCTCCTTCACGTCTATAACTTTTTCTATCTTTTTGGTTAACTCACTAATTTCCGCTTCTGTGCCTTCCGCTACGGTTTCCTGTACAGAAAGTAGAGAAACAACCTCTTTTGCTTTGTTGTGAATTTGAACTGCCTGCGGTAACTCTACCACGCCAGTTACATTAACTGCAAACGTGATTGCTTCCATTTCAGCAACCTTTTTCACATCAAGCCCAAGGTCAACAAACTTCTGTGCGATGTCCAATCCAATACCCAACTTTTCAGCAAGAACTTCATTAGGATAAAGATGCCCCATCGCCTTGCGAAGGTTCTCGGATTTTTGAGTCATCTCTAACTTAAAATCCTCAAGTCCTTTCTTAAATTTTTCTACCTCTTTTTGAACCTTAGCATCCAACGAGGAAGCAACGTCATTGTAAGTTTTCTGGTCACCATTTTTAATGGCAACCTTCAAATTTTCAATGGTTTCTTCAGTCTTTCTTGTTGTTTCATCAAGGGCTTTAATTTTTTCTTCAAACGCACCCTTGACCTCTTCAGTAATTTTTTTGATTCCATTAACAACGTCCTCACTTATTTTATTTTTAATTTCTATAAGTAGGGCATTTTCTGACGTTCCCCTTGCTGTCTTTTCAGCCTCAACAGCTGCTTTGATGTCGCCTTTCAACTCATCTTTTACTGAGTTAACTGTTGAGTTAAAGGCACTAATAGTTAGAAACGAAGCAGCAACTTCGCTTCCTATAGCTTCCTTTGCCTCCTCAAGGCTTGTCAACATAGCGCCAAGGACTTCTTCCTTTGCTTCGTCCACTATATCTCGCAAAAACTTATAGGAAGCCTTCTCGTCAATTTGTGAGCGTAGTATGAGCAAACAAATTATTGCTACTACTGCCAGCAAGAAATCTATAACACCTAATGCGATCAATATTTCAGTCATTCTCAATTCCTCCTGAAAATCATTGTTTATTCCTCAACAACTTAAGACTGTGAACACTCACAATCCAATATTTTTATTTAGTTGTCAAGGATCAAAACTATGCCCATACTATACCATATCAATTTCAAAATGTCAACACCACGGCTCTCATTTATAACGCAAAACCCGCCCTGACAATCCGCCAGTTGGCGGAGTCGGGGCGGGTTTCGTTATTAGTTATTCGTTTTTTGTTATTCGTTACTTGAGCTCTACTTTAGCGCCGGCTGCCTCAAACTTTTTCTTCATATCTTCTGCTTCCTCTTTTTTCACATTTTCTTTCACCATTTGAGGGGCTTTTTCAGCAGCGTCAACCATATCTTTAGCCTCTTTTAAGCCAGTTTGGGTTAAATCTCTTAATACTTTAATAACATCAATTTTCTTATCGCCAATGCCTGTTAACATAACATTAAAAGATGTTTTTTCTTCAGCTGCTTCAGCGGCCACGGGAGCAACAGCCATTGCCATTGCTGGAGCAGCTGAAACGCCGAACTTTTCCTCTAAAATTTTCACTAACTCGGCTAAATCAATAACCGACATTTGCTCTATTTCTTCAACCAATTTTTTAAATTTGGCTGGAACTTCAATTTTTTCTTTTTCGTCTGTCATATATTTTAATTATTTTTTATTTTAAGTTTAATTTACTTCTTTTTTGCAATTGCGTCTAACGCGCAAACAAGACCTTTAATATTTCCATTTAATACATAAACAAAATTTGAAATTGGGGCTTGCATGCTTCCCAATAATTTGCCAACCAATTCTGGCTTGTTTGGCAGCTTGGCTAATTCCATTACTCTTCCCTGTTCCAAAAATTCTTTTCCTAAAATTCCAGCTAATATTTTGATTTGGTCGTTCTTTTTTGAGGCCAAATAAGAAATTTTAGCTGGAGCAACTTCATCAGTAAACCCAAATATCACTGCCATTTGCCCTTTCATTACTTTAATCTTTTCTAAAACTTCTGTTTCTTTGGCTTTTTCTAAAGATTTACCCTGAATTTGTTGAAGGGCTTTTTCCAATAAACTTTTTTTAACCACTTGCATCAAGCAGCCCGCATCCTTAAGTTCGTCTCTAAACTGAAAAACTTTTTTAGCAGTTGAAGCGCCAAAGTCCACAAACACGCTGGCTTTTTGCTTGGCAATTTTATCTTGTAAATCTTTTATAATTTCTTGTTTTTGTTCACGTGATTTAGGCATAATAGTAATAAAAAATCTGCGTTATCGCAGAAAAAAAACACTTCGTGTCTCAGCAGGATTTATGGGTTTTAACCACCTGCTTCTGCGACAAATTTATTTATGGCTTTAATATACACTACGCAAAAATTTTGTCAACAAGGTTAATCCTTAAACCGAGCTATCATTATAGCTTCATCCCCCCTAAAAAAATCTTTCACTGTTGCTTCTTTCTTAGCCCCCAAAGTTTTTTGGTAAAGATGCGGGGCTTGATGCAATCCAGTGGTAACCTCAACTAATTTTAAAGCGCTCCCTCGCTTTTTTAAATTCTTTTTAATTGTTTCCAAAGAATCCAAAATTAATTTAGCGCCAATTCCCCTGCCCTGGCAACTGGGTGAAACAGCAACTTGCTCTAACTCCCAAACTGACTCTTTTCTAAAACCGCCTTTTTCTATCCATAAAATATAGCCAAGTACTTGCCCTTTTTCTTTTGCCACAAAATACTGCGCTCTGGGAAAAGCGCCAAAATTACAACTTATCCATTTTTTGGCGCCATTAAAACTGCCGTAGCCCTTAAAACACTGGCTGGCAATTTTTGCCATAGGCGAGATGTCGTTTTTTTGTATTTTAATAACTTTTATCATAAAGATTTAAGGGGGACAGACCCCCCAGAACTCTGGGCTTCCAGTTTTTTGGGGGTCTGTCCCCCCTTATTTTATCATACTATTCTACAGTCACGGATTTAGCCAAGTTGCGGGGCCTGTCCACATTAATCCCTTTTGCAGTTGCCACATAGTAAGCTAATAGCTGCAAAGGAACAACATTGATAATTGGAGATAATAAATCAGAGGCAGGGGGCACTTCAATAACCTCATCTGCTAATTTCCGCGCTAACTCATCGCCATAATTAACAATAGCAAAAATTTTGCCTTTTCTGGCTTTCACTTCCTGCATATTGCTCAAAATTTTTTCATAAGTTTCATCTTTGGTGGCCAAAAATATCACTGGCATATTTTCATCAATTAAAGCAATAGGGCCATGTTTCATTTCAGCAGCCGGGTAGCCCTCAGCATGGATATATGAAATTTCTTTTAATTTCAAAGCGCCTTCCAAAGCCACGGGATAGTTTGTTCCCCTTCCCAAATATAAAGCATTGGTGGATGTTTTTATAATTTGGGCTATATTTTTTATTTTTTCTGACTGGCCCAAAACCTCTTGCAACTGGCTTGGCAATGCTTGCAGCTGATTTAAAAAATTAAGGTCAATAAAGCAATCCTCTTTATTTTGCTGCAAGTAAATGCTTAATAAAATTAAAGCGGTTATCTGGCAAGTAAACGCTTTTGTTGAAGCAACTCCAATTTCAGGGCCAGCATGCAAATAAATCCCAGCGTCAACCTCCCGAGCAATTGTTGAACCAACCACATTAACAATGCCAATTGTTTTTGCGCCCTTGGCTTTAGCGGTTTTTAAAGCGCCCAATGTGTCTGCTGTTTCACCAGACTGGGAAATAACTATTGCCAAATCCGAGTCATTAACCAAAGGGTTTCTATATTTAAATTCCGAAGCATAATCAACCTCCACTGGAATCCCAGTTATTCTTTCAATAATATATTTGCCGATTAACCCAGAGTAGTAGCTTGTGCCGCAAGCCAAAATAATAATTCTTTTTATAAAAGAATGGTCAAAATTAAAAGAAAGCTTAACCCCGTTATTGCTCAGCCTGCCCCGCAGGGTATTTTCAATGGCTTTGGGCTGTTCAAAAATTTCTTTAAGCATAAAATGCTCAAAGCCAACTTTTTCTATTTCTTCAACAGACCATTTTAATTCTTGTATTTCTTTTTCAATCATTGTGCCATCAAACTTTTTAACAGCAAAACCATCAATTGTTAATATAGCCATTTCATAATCCTCTAAATAAATTACTCTTTTGGTGTGGTTTATTAAAGCAGCAGCATCAGAAGCCACAAATATTTCTTTATCCCCAATCCCTAAAACCAAAGGCGAGCCCTTTTTAACAGCAATAATCTTTTGTTCTTTTTTACAAATAATAGCCAAGCCGAAAGTTCCCTCTAAAACCTCTACTGTTTTTAGAACCGCTTTTTCAAGATTATTTTCGTGGTTATTCACCCCCACACCAAACGAGGCATTGTCGTTTTCAGTAGCAAGTTCACTAGAGTTATCTCTCGTTGTGGTGTGGGGGTAAAATTTTTCTATTAAATGAGCAATAACTTCTGTGTCGGTTTGTGAAATAAATTTGTGGCCGTTTTCTATAAGAAAACTCTTTAAGGCCTGGTAGTTTTCAATAATGCCGTTATGCACAACCGCAATTTCTTTTTTACAGTCAAAATGCGGGTGGGCATTTGCTTCAGTTGGCTCTCCGTGAGTTGCCCATCTGGTATGGCCAATGCCTAAAGTTGCCCCGGATAATTTTTCGTTTAAAATTTTACTTTCTAAATTCGCGATTTTTCCAGGGCTTTTGCAATTTAAAAGCTCGCTATTTTCAAGCAAACAAATTCCAGCGCTGTCATAGCCCCTATATTCCAACCGCTTTAACCCTGCTATTAAAATAGGGCTGGCTGGTTTTAAACCTATATATCCAAATATTCCGCACATTTGCCAATTTTGCCCAAGAGGGCGCAGCCCGATTGGCTGCAAAATTGAGCATCCATTAAATAATTTTTTAAAAAAATTATTTAAGGGAATTCCTTGGGTTTCTGAACTTTCGACTAAATTACTTTAAGTACCTTGCTTTAGCAGCCACATGCTGGCTAAAGGTTTTGCTAAAAATGGTTTTCCCGTTTTTAGCGCTCAAATAATACCAGTAGGAACTGTCCTGATAATACACTGCTGCTTTAATGCTTTCAAGCCCAGGATTGCAAATTGGCCCAGGGGGCAGGCCTTTGTATTTGTATGTGTTATAAGGCGAGTCAATCTCCAAGTCGCTAAAATACGTTTTGACGCCCGACTCCCCCAAAGCATAGTTAATAGTTGAATCAACCTGCAATGGCCAGCCCTCTTTCATTCTTTTCCATAAAATGCCAGCCACAATCTGCTTGTCTTCGTAGCTTCGCACCTCTTTTTCTAATAAAGAAGCCATTATTATGATTTCCCTGAAATTGCCTTTTTGCAAATCCAAAGAAACCTTTTTTTGAAAATTTGATAAAGCCATTCTAATAACTTTTTCAGGGGTTATTGGATAATCAACTTCGTAGGTATCGGGAAATAAATAGCCCTCTAAGTAAAAAGCCGCCGAACTAGACGTGGTATTTGAGCTTGTGGGGTTACTCGCTGATAAAAAATTAAAATCCTTAACTAATGTTTTAAAAACCAAAACTCCAGTAACGCTGGTGGCTGAAGCTTGCTCGAATTTTTCCACCCACCAAGGAAAAGTGCCTTTAGCTGGGTCGCCCGCCGCCCCAAAAAATTCCTCTTGGGTAAAAAACCCCTTTTCTTCAGAGTATTTAGCAATATCCATTAAATTCCAGCCCTCTAAAATTGTTATTTTTTCTTTTTTTACCTCTCCCCTGCTAATCATGTTAGCTATTTGAATGGTTGTTGAGCCATAAGGCAAATCATAAGTGCCTGCTTTAATACGGCTCCACCTGCCTGATAACAATAAATAAGTATCAAGCCAAAATCTTGAGTTTATCAAATCCTTTTGCTTTAAATCTCCCGAAACTTTTATAAAATTATCTCCCTTTTCAATAGTGTGTAAAATAGTGGCAAATTTTCGGTTTTCAAAGCTTGGGGCTTTTTCAATAAAAATATTTTTATAAAACAAAAAAGCGAAAAGTATAATTCCAGCAATAATTGTTGCGCTTATTATGATTAGTTTTTTTGGCCTTCTTTTTTTCATTTGTTGCTTGGCAGTTTAGCTTTATCCAAAATTATTTTATAAATACTCTCTAGAAAGTCGCCCCCGGCATAACCGATGATAAAGCTTAAAACCGCAGTAAAGCTTCCGTTTAAAGTTAAACCCACTTCTTTTATTGATATTGCAGCCATTAAGCCAACAATGCCAGAGATAAAAGACATACCAAAAAAATATTTTAAATCAAATGGCACATTTTTATACGAAAGTTGGTGCTTTAAAAAACCAACCAATCCCCTAACCACTCCGCCAAAAAAACCTGCTAATAAAAGCACAAAATAAATGTACATGTTAGAAATCGTTAATGAGCGAAGCGAATTTACGAGTTCTTACACCCAGCCCTTCGCGAAGGGCTGGGTAAGTCCTCCGTAAATTTCAAGCTTCGACTAATCGCCTCGCTTTCAATAACGGATTACTTAATTAAACCAAGCGTGCTTGGAAAGCCTTTTATCAAAAGCAAAATAGCAATAATAAAAAGCCCTAAAACAATAAGAACGTCAATGAATTTTAACATGTCTTAGAAATCGTTAATGAATGAATCCGCCTCAGGCGGAGAATGAATTTACGAGTTCTTAGACCCTGTTAAACGCGAACAATCTTAGTGAGCGTTTAATCGGGGTATTCATTAACGTTATTCTATTATAAAAAATATGGCTCGCAGTTGCAAGCAACTGCGAGCCATAATATTAACTAATCAAAAATAAATATCGTTTAAATTAGTTTTTAAACCTTCTTTTCCGCTCTCGTTCTATTCACGAGGCAAACGGTAAAGATACCGTCGGTAAGCGGTGAACCGCTGCTCGCAAACATTTGTTTTTCCTCTTCTGTTAAACTTTCTAATGCTGCAAGGAAATCCTCTTCTGCTTTTTGAGCAACAAGGTCTCTTTCTTCTCTTTGTTTTTGCAAGATCGTCACCTCCCCTTTGAGAAATTTTATCCAATAAATCTATACGTCAACCAAGCAAGTAGAATTTTTATTAATACTGTCCAGAAAACGAAAAGACCCAGTAAAACCAAAACAACCCCCATTTCTCATCCCTCCTGTTCATGATCGTCATTTTTCTCGAAAAATGAAAGAAAAAAATCTATTAGAAAAGGGATCCCCTTCAGCGATATAAGAAACCAACCGCCAAAATACAAAAAAAGCCCTAGAACCCAAAAAGTACACCACTCTGGCACCTTAGCCACCTCCTTTTTAAATAGCTTTAAGACACGAGCAACTAAATATAAGCTAAATTAGTTGCTTGTGTTTTAAAACTGGCAAAACATTTAAAATTTTATCATCGTTTTTTTAACGCCTCCAACTTTCTGTAAATTAAATACGAGTATAGCGTTGGCAGCAAAGCCGATACTAACACAATTGTAATAAAAAAAGCAAATGCAACCTCGCTTTTCAAAAATATTGTAAAAAACGCCAACACTCCACCAACTATCATTGTTTTACCAGCAAACTTATGGGTTTTTATCCAAACTTCATCGCTTTGCAATGTCCAAGGAGTTTTAATGCCAACAAACCAATTCTTTTTTATCTTTGGCATAAAAATCCCCATAATAATGAAAAATACGCTCAAAAACGGCACTATAAAATACATAATGTTTAGCTTGTATCCCATTGCGGCCAAAAAAGTAAAAAAGAAAAGTCCAGCGAAAAATAAAACCAGCATAAGCCGAATAAAATAATATTGCTTTTCAAAATATTGGTAGTTTTCTTTTAACGGGTCTGTTCTTGGCAAAAAAAGCATTAGCAAATACATTGCAATTGTTAAAAGCGGAAAAAATAAAGAAGCAAATGTTTTACTGCTGTATGCGTCAATTTCACCTTGAGCATTCCAGTGAGTTGGCACTTTTGTTATGCAGGGCGCCATGTAAAGCGAAAAAGCAAATATGCCCATTATAATAATAACAAAAATTGGAACAATTTCTTTTTTTGTAATTTTCATATTTTTATAGTTAAAGCAAACGCATTAAAATAGTTTATTAAATTTTCAAAAGAACTGCCAAAAGAATTTTTAGCAAAAAAATAATCGCACAAAACTTCTCTCATTCGGCAAATTTCTAAGCATCTCTTTTGCCACCTTTTGTCCCCTAATGTCAAATCAATCAACTCTAAAAATCTATCTATAGATTTCTCTTTTTGCTCTTCATCCCCTCTTTTTTGCATTGAAAAAGCCCTTTGCGCTTCACTGCCAATATTGCCCATTTGCTCTGCCAATGACATCTTGTGCCACTTTTCTACATCCATGTTTTTTGTTTTCAATAATTATTATTTTCACAGGCGGGTCTGCCAGGAGTCGGACCCGGAACAGTGGTTTTGGAGACCACAGTTATACCATTTAACTACAGACCCTTAGCCAAAAATTCATTCCAGAATTTTTGGAGTTATTAGTTATTTGTTTTTTGTTATTCGTTATTTCAGGAATACAATGTTTAATTCCTTGCCTGAAACAAGGTTCTGCGAGCGAAGCGAGCAGGTTCTTATTTCTTCCCTTCTTTATGAGCAGTGTGTTTTCGACAGGTTGAACAATGCTTTTTAAAAGCCAGCTTGCCTTCAACCTGCTTAGTTTTTTTGGTAAAGTAATTCACTTCTTTACAAACTCCACACTGCATTTTTGTGAGCGGTTTTTTCTTTTTTGCTGCCATATATTTTTGTTTTTGTATTTAATTTTAATTCAGAGCCCATGTGCAGATTTGCACTGCAGACCTTATTCTTACCAAGAATATGCTCTACTACCTGAGCTACATGGGCAAACTGTGGGTAGAGAGGGATTCGAACCCCCGTAGCCCGAAGGCGTTAGATTTACAGTCTAATGCGTTTGACCACTCCGCCATCTACCCGTTTATTTAAAAATTTTAGCAAAAAAATCATCCTTCGGCAAGCTCAGGACAGGATTATTTTGCTGTTTTTTTCCCGCCACTCATCAATTTTCTTATGGTTTCCAGATAACAAAACTTTTGGCACTCTGGCTTTTTTGCCTTTTATTTCCACCACTTCTGGCCTTGTGTATTGTGGATACTCAATAAAACCGCCTGTTTTTGTTATCCGCTCCCCGAGCAAGCTTTCAGAATTGCCAATTGCTCCTGGCAAAAGCCGAGCAACCGCCTCAATGGCCACTAAAGCTGGCAGCTCGCCCCCCATTAAAACATAATCGCCAATAGAAACAACATCAGTAGCCAAATTTTTAGCCACCCGCTCATCAATGGCTTCGTATCTGCCGCAAATAAAAATAAGCTGGCTTTGCTTAGCCCAATTTGTTGCCATTTTTTGGGTAAACTTTTTACCTCTTGGAGAAAACAAAATAACTTTTCGTTTGTTATTAGTTATTCGTTTTTTGTTATTAGTTAAAGTTTGAATCGCTTTGTAAAGCGGTTCAAACTTTAATACCATTCCCCTGCCTCCACCAAACGGCTTGTCATCTACTGAATTGTGCTTATCATTGGTAAAATCCCGCAACTGATGCGCTTTTATTTTCAAAACACCTTTTTTTTGGGCTTTGGATATTAGGGACTGGCCTAAATAAAAATCAAAAATCTCTGGAAAAATTGTAATAATATCAATATTCATGAAACTTTAATCTTAAAACTTGAAACTTATTTTATTTTAAATTTCTAATAACTCCCCATAGCATAGCTCCAATATCGTCAGCCAATTTAACTGCCTCACAATAATCTTTTTCTGTTAAATATTTTTCTACTAATGAAAAGTGGAGCAAGTATTTACTTTCCTTTAAAGATCCGTACGATATTTCTAAAAAATTTCTATGAGATTTTTCTCCTCCCCGCGCATAGCCCTCAACATAATTAAGAATAACCGAAAGCGCCGATCTTCTTATTTGTGAAACAACTCCAAATAACTCGTCCCTTGGGAAGTTTCTTGTTAATCTGTAAATCAAATGGGCATAACTATCCATTTTATTCTTTAAGCTTTCGTGAAAAGTTTCATGTTTCATGTTTCAAGCTATAAGACATAAATCAAAACAGCGCCACTAAAAATATAGTAGCACTGTTTCGTGAAAACTCAATGAAATAAAGATTACAAGTTCAAATCCTCTAAATCTACTTTCTTTTCTTCAGAAAATTCTCGCCTTGGAGCCCTGCCTCCCTCTGGCTCTTCAATTTTCAAGTTGACTCTAGCGTGATTTTTTAAGCCAACAATTCGGACAAGATTTCTAATGGCTCTGGCTGTGGAACCGGCCTTTCCAATAATTTGGCCCATGTCCTCTGGATTGACTGTGAGCGTCAATAAAACACCCATTTCGTCAACCCTTCTATCAACCTTGACTTGGTCAGGGTGGTCAACCAATGCCTTGATTAAAAATTCAAGAAAATCCTTATCTGGTTCTTTTGTCATATTTTCTTTTTTGTCTTTCTTACTAATCATTTAATCGCGATAATACTCGCTTTGCCGACCTTTTCATATCCTATGATTATATTTTAAAGGTTTAATTCTCCTAGTCAAGTGGAAAACCCATAAACCATGCACCATTATGGTACAGGGTAAATCTCTTTGATGGGGCGGAGAGGAGAAACAGCTGTAAAATAGCTGATTGCCCGCCCCATCAAAAAGATTCATTACCCATTTCTCAAATAAGCCGGCTCAAAATTTCCTGCTTTAATCTAAAATATTTTTCAGACTAAAGAAGGAATAGGAACTTGTGCGAGCTGCTCCTATTCATTTTGGAGTTCAAAAACTCCAACTCCGTTCACCCGTTTCTGGGTCCATGTGACACCTATCTGCCACCGATGCGAGGTTCACTTCCTCAGGTCCTCCTTTGCCCGTTTTGTAAGCCTTCATCCCCAGGGCTTTGGCAAAATTTCCTTCCTCAAGAAAATTTTCTCGCGCCTTTTGCTGCATTTGCACGCTAACAAGCCTTTCGCACTGCCTAGCTTTCATTTCTAACACCCCCTCTTTTGTTTAAAATTAATAAAACAAGAACTACAATCCTATCACTAAATCCACCCTTCGCTCGCCTGCTCGTTCAGGGCAGGCAACAAACGATGAACTTGGTGATAGGGATGAGCGTAAAAGAAACATTGTTTCTCAATACTCATCACCTTTTTATACTTCGACTCTACTAGTAGCACGAGCGAAGTAACTTCCTTTTTCCTTTTGGTCTTTTTCTTCTACAAAGACAAAAAAGGATTTTATGAATCCGTCTTTACCTCTTTGGTATTCAACGGAATATCTATCCTCATCGCCAATAATCTCAAACCCTACGCTCTGGCGATATGTGCACCTACATTTTTTACCAATCTCTACTTCCTTGGTAAATGGTGCCTCCCCGTCTTCATATACAACAACTGTTATTTTTTCTTTTTTTACTTTTTTCATTTTTTGTCTCCTTTCAGAGTAAGGGGTTAAATGAAAACCCGTTATAAAATTTTTAACTCCGACCAAAAATTTGGCGGAAACCAGAATCCTAATTTACTACTTCTTTTTCTTTCGTAATTATCACTTTAGCTATTGGTTATATGCTATTCACAAGTGTAAGCTTCTGGTTTCCGCCGCCAAGGGACGCACTACTTCCCCTTAGCGGGCTTTTAAAGTACGGGAACAAAGAAAATCGCTTTTCTACATTCCTGCGCTTTCAAACCACAAAGGGCGGCCTCTTTGAGGAGGCCGCCCTTGTGTAAATTTCAATCTCCGCCAACTGGCGGAAGTTTATTTAAGGGCTTTAGCATCTCCTCAGAACCAAAGTTTAATTAAGTTTTAAAAATGTTCAAAGTCTACTTTCACTTTAACAATTATATTATAGCATACCGTCGTTTTATTGTCAATAGATTCAGCAACCAAAAACGCAGGATTTCTCCTGCGCTAGGTTTTATTTATAAAATTAATTACTCAGCTTTTTCAGCTTCGTCAGCTACAGTATCTGGTAAGGGTGCAGTCTCGTCCGCTGTGGCCTCTACTGCTATCTCGGCCTTATCTTCAATAACTGGCGCTTGCTCTTCTGTGGCTGGAGCTTCCTTTTCTAATTTTGGCTCTTCAATAGCTGGCGCTTCTACTGGCTTTGCTGGCTGATTCTTTTCGGCTTCGGCTTTTGCTTTTGCCTCAACAGCCTTTTTCTTGGGCTCTTTGTGCACAGCTATTTTGACTCCATCAATAATTTTTTCCTGAACTAAGATGTTGTGCACAGTATCAGATGGTTTTGCCCCAACTGAAAGCCAATGCTTTATTCTGTCTGCTTTAATATCTTTTTCTTTAGAAAAAGGATTAAAAAATCCCACAATTTCCAAAAACCGCCCACCCCTTGGAGGATTTTTTTTGTCGGTTACAACCATTCTATAAAACGGTTGATTTTTTTTGCCTGTTCTTAAAAATCGTATTGATAACATAATTTATACTCGTTAATTTTACTATTTCCAGCTCTTGGCTATTAACCCGTTTTTAGCGGCTTGCTCCTCGGCCTCTTGTTTTGAAGACCCCTCGCCTTCAGCCACCATTTCTTTATCCAAGAATACTCCCACCACAAAACTTTTTGCATGGTCTGGGCCCCAATCTTTCATTACTTTATAAGTTGGAGTTATTCTTGTTTTCTCCTGCGCCATTTCCTGAAAGTGGGACTTGGCGTCTCTATGCAAGCCCTGTTTTAAAATTTGAGGCAATTCTTTAATTACATTCTCTTCAATAAACACTTTACACTTTTCATAGCCCTGGTCAAGATATAAAGCTCCCAAAAACGATTCAAAAGTGTTGGCTAAAATATACTGCCTGGCCTTGCCAGTGTCTTTGGCTTCTCCTTTTGACAAAAGCAAAAATTCGCCAAATCCCAAATTAGAGGCTATCTCAGACAAAGTAATAGCATTAACCAGGGCTGCCCGCCAATTGGTCATTTCCCCTTCTGGGTTATTATATTCTTTAAATAAATATTCTGTGACTATAAGCTCTAAAACCGCATCCCCCAAAAATTCTAACCGCTCGTTGTGGTCAGAATGAAACCCTGGGTTTTCGTTTAAGTAAGACCTGTGGCAAAATGCTTGCTCCAAAAGCGACTTATTTATAAACTCTAAATTTAATTTTTTTTCTAATTTTGAAAAATCAATCTGCATAATTTATTGGGCAGGCTCTGCTTCTACTTCTGGCTCTGGCTTTGGTGTTTCTTCTTCGTGGGGCATTTCATTATAAACAGCTCCCAAAACTCCGTTAACAAATTTTCCCGAACTTGGCCCGCCAAAGCTTTTTGCTAGCTCTATTGACTCATTAATTGCCACTTTTGGAGGCACTTGGGTGGTGTCTTCGTATAAAAGCTCAAAAAGCCCAATGCGAAGAACGTTTCTATCAATAATACTTAACTGGTCAATTGGCCGCTCTGAAGCTGAAGTTTCAATAACGCCATCTATCTTTTCTAAATTATCCACAATGCCCTTGGTTAAAGTTCTGGCAAAATCCTGCTCGTCAAAACCTCCGCCAAACTTCTCCATATTGCGCTCTAAAACCGAAAAAAGTTCGGACTTTTTTTGGTAAAAATCCCACTCATACAAAGATTGTAAAACTATAGAGCGGGCAATATGACGTGATGCCACAGATTTCACTAATAACATAGAACTAATAACTAATAACAAGAAAAACTGATATTGGTTATTCGTTTTTTGTTATTTGTTAGAACTTTCGTTTCGAAAGTTCTTCAAGGGTCATCGGCTTTTCTCTTTTCTCTGCTTTTTGGTCTTTCTCTGTTTCTTTAATTTCTTTTTCTCTTAACTTTCTGTCTTTTTTCTCTAATTTAGCTAAAACATTAATAACTTCTTTACCTTTATAAAATCCGCAATTAGGGCAAACAGCATGCAGTTTTCTTGGCTTGTTGCATTTTGGGCATGCACCCAAAGTTGCCTCAGTTAAAAACTGGTGCATTCTTCTCTTTTTAACCCTTGATTTTGTTAGATGTCTTTTTGGAACACTCATGCGTTAGAAATTGTTAATTTATGAAGTGGCGATTAGCCACGAATGAATTTACAAGTTCTTCGTCCTGTTAAATAAAATACTTCAAATTTTATTTAACAGGACTACCGAACAATCTAAAACGTTTTTTAAGAATAGCAAAAAAAAGTTATTTTTGCAATACATTAGGCCTAAAGCTCTTTCTGTGGATTTTACAAGGGCCGAATTTTTGCAGGGCAATCATGTGCTGCTTAGTGCCGTAGCCTTTGTGTTGGTCAAAGCCGTATTGGGGATATTTTTTGTGAAGTTTTATCATTAAATTATCCCGTTCCACTTTTGCCACAATTGAGGCCAAGGAAATTAAAAAAATTTTCTCGTCTCCTTTTATAATTGATTGTTGAGGCCTCTTTAAACTAATACCAAAATTGCCATCAATTAACAGCATACTTGCTTGCTTGCCAATTTTCTTTTCTAAATTTAGAACCGCTTTTTCCATTGCTAATTTTGTGGCTTGTAAAATATTAATTTTATCAATTACTTTTTCTAAAACCTTGCCAATTCCCCAATAAACCTCTGGACTCTTTTTTAAAAAGCTATGAATTGCTTCTCTCTGCTTAGCGCTCAGCTTTTTTGAATCTCTTACTTTTCCGCCCCACTCCTCTGCCCCAAGCAGAGGGGTGGGGCGGGACACAACAATGGCTACCGCCATTACTGGCCCAGCGAGTGGTCCCCTGCCAACTTCATCAATTCCAAAAACAATTTTTTTACCCCCACACCAAAAACAATCTGGCGCAGGTTTGCAGGATAGTTCATGTATTTTATTTTGGTGTGGAAGCGAGCTTTGCATAAATAATAAAAAGCTATATAATGTAATAATTCATTTTACCAAAAATTATGCCATCAGAGAAAGATATTTTTAACCAATCCGATATTGAAGAAGAAATAAGATTAGCCGGCCTGCAAGGCAGAGAGGCTAATTTTGAAGGCAAAATTATTTCCTCCTTAATATTAAAAAAAAGGGTGGTTGAATCAGGCATTAATTTAAAAAACGCTATCATAATGCATGTTATTTCTTTGGAGGAAACCACTATAAAGGGGCTTCTTGACCTGACTGGCGCTGTTGTAAAAGAGTCTTTTTACGCTGGGTCTGCTGTTATTGAGGGCGATTTAATTCTTATTGATGCAAAAATAAGCGGAGTTTTAAATTTGATTTCCACAACCATAAAAGGCTCTTTAAACGGGACTAGCATGATTATTTCTGGCTTTCTAAGCTTGGCAAAATCCCAAATACGAAACGACGTTATTTTGAGAAAGACAAAAATAAACGATGCTTATCATGTGGGCTTGATTGTAAAAGGCGATGTTTATATGAGAGACGCTATGATAGCTGGCTCGTTTGACGCTGAAGAAGCTACTATTGAGGGGTCTTTAGATATGATGAACTCTTATGTTGCAAATACTGTCAACCTCAAATCAGCCCGAATAGAGGGCAGCTTAATAATTAAAAACGCTAATTTCAAGAACGGAGTTGAATTAACCGGACTAAAAAGCAAAGAGGTAATTGAATAGTATGGAAGAAAAATTTACCCACTTACACTTTCACAGCCATTACTCGCTTTTGGACGGACTATCAAAAATAGACGACATTTTAAAGCGAGCAAAAACTCTTAATATGGACTCCGTGGCAATAACCGACCACGGTGTTTTATATGGTGCTGTTGAATTTTATAAAAAAGCCAAGGCGGCTGGCATAAAGCCAATTATTGGCTGTGAGTTTTATGTTGCCCCTGAAGGAATGCTAAATAAAAGGCCAAATATTGACGACAAACGTTTTCATTTAATTCTTTTAGTTAAAAACGAAATTGGCTACAAAAACTTGGTCAAGCTTATCACTAAAGCCCACCTAGAAGGATTTTATTATAAGCCAAGGATTGACAATGAACTTTTGGAAAAACATACAGATGGCCTGATTGCTTTAACAGCTTGCATCCAAGGCGAAATTCCAAGAGCAATTATTAACAACAGAAAAGATGAGGCAAAGGGCTTGGCTAAAAAATACCAAAAAATGTTTGGCGAAAATAACTTTTACTTTGAAATCCAAGAACATCCAAATATTAAAGAACAAAGCAAAGCCAACCAAGGGCTTATTGAACTTTCAAAAGAATTAAATATTCCCCTTGTTATCACTAATGACTGCCATTATTTAGAAAAAGATGATGCTAAAGCCCAAGACATTTTAATGCAAATCAATACTGGCGCAAAATCCTCCGACAAAGAACGGCTTTCAATGCTTAACGAAGATTTTTCAATGAAACCTCCCCAAGAAATGGCGGATTTTTGCGAAAAATTAGGAGTTATTGAGGCATATAAAAATACTCAAAAAATCGCTGGCTTATGCAATTTTGAGTTTCAACTTGGAAAAAGCAAGCTCCCCCATTTTCAAACCCCTAATAACCAAACCCCAGAAGAATATTTGAAAGAGCTATCCTTATTAGGGCTTGAAAAAAAGAAAGATTTGTTTCCAGATATGGAAGAGGCAAAAAAAAGATTGGAATACGAACTTTCAGTTGTTAGCCAAACCGGGTTTGCAGGCTACTTTTTAATTGTGCAGGACTTTGTTAATTGGGCAAAAAATAATCGGATAGTTGTAGGGCCGGGCAGAGGCTCGGCTGGGGGCTCTTTGGTGGCATTCTTATTAAATATAACCGAAGTCAACCCCTTGCAATACGGGCTTTTGTTTGAAAGGTTTTTAAACCCTGAAAGAATATCCATGCCTGATATTGATTTAGATTTTACAGATAGGCGGCGAGATGAAGTTATAAATTATGTTTCAGAAAAATACGGCAGGGGCAATGTGGCCCAAATTATTACTTTTGGAACAATGGCCTCAAGGGCCGTGATAAGGGATGTTGGGAGAGCAATGGAACTGCCTTATTCTTTTTGCGACCAAATTGCTAAAATGGTGCCTTTTGGCTTTTCTTTAAGCGACTGCCTTGAAAAAGTAACGGAATTTCGCCAGTTTTACGATACTGATATTAAAGCCAGAGAGCTTATTGATTTTGCTAAAAAGCTGGAGGGCGTAGCCAGGCATGCTTCAACCCATGCTTGCGGAGTGGTTATTTCCAAAGAACCCTTAGATGAAATTGTGCCTTTACAGCATCCTTCGCAGGGCGAGCAAACAGTTGTTACCCAATATGAAATGCACGCTATTGACGACCTTGGGCTTTTAAAAATGGACTTCTTGGGTTTAAAAAATTTAACTATTATTGAGGACGCTTTAGCGAGAATCTATAAAGTTCATAATGAGTCAATTGAATTAGTAAACATCCCCTATGATGATGCAAAAACTTTCAAGCTTTTCCAAAAAGCTCAAACTACTTCTATTTTTCAATTGGAAAGTTCGGGAATGAAAAGATATTTAAAAGAATTAAAGCCAACCACATTAGAAGATATTATTTCAATAGTGGCCCTATACAGGCCAGGCCCAATCCAATTTATCCCCGATTATATTGACAGAAAAATGGGCAAAAAGCCAATTGAATATATGCACCCAAAGCTTGAACCGATTTTACAAAAAACTTATGGCATTTGTATTTATCAAGAACAGCTTATGCAAATTGCCAGAGATGTGGCTGGCTTCACTTTGCCCGAGGCCGATACTTTAAGAAAAGCTATTGGCAAAAAAATTCCCGAGCTGTTAAGGGCGCAAAAAGATAAGTTTGTGGAAGGGGTTATTAAAAATGGCTCCTCAAAAATAATTGGCGAACGATTGTGGGAGTGGGTTTTGCCATTTGCCCAATATGGGTTTAACAAAAGCCACTCTGTGGCTTATGCGATTATTGCCTACCACACTGCATACTTAAAAGCCCATTATCCAGTTGAATTTATGGCCGCTGTTTTAACTTCAGAAAAATCTGATGTGGAGCGCATCGCTTTTTTAATTGATGAATGCAAGGATATGGGAATTGAAGTTTTACAGCCCGATGTTAACGAAAGTTTCCGCAATTTTTCAATTGTGCCAAAAGAAAAAAAGATAAGATTTGGTCTTTTGGCTATTAAAAATGTGGGCGAAAACATTGTTGAAACAATTTTAGAAGAACGAAAACTAAATGGGCTTTTTACTTCGTTTGCTGATTTTGTCAGCCGAATTGACACTAAAGACTTTAATAAAAAATCAATGGAGGCCTTAATAAAAACAGGCGCTTTTGATAAATTTGAAGAAAGAGGAAAGCTTTTAAATAACTTGGAAGATATTTTAACTTTTAACCGCGAAATAAGAAAAGCCAAATCAAACACTCAAGTAAGTTTGTTTGCAACAATGACATCCCCTGCTGTGGCATTTCAGTTAAAAGACGGCCAGCCTATTCCCAATAAACAAAGATTAGATTGGGAAAAAGAGCTTTTAGGGCTTTACATTTCTTCTCATCCGTTAGAAAATGTAAAAAGCTACCTTCAAAAAAAGGCCTTGCCAATAAATCAGCTAAAAGACCAGTTTCCAAGGCAAAAAATAAGGATTGGCGGGATAATTTCATCAATCAAAAAAATCCTCACTAAAAACGGCCAGCCGATGCTGTTTGTCAAAATTGAGGATTTAACCGACAAAGCCGAGGTAGTGGTTTTCCCATCTATTCTTGAAAATAATTTAGAGGCCTTCCAAGAAAATAAAATTGTTCTTATAACGGGCAAAGTGGATTTTAGGGACAACTCTCCCAAGTTAATTTGCGAAGAGATAGAGGAAATTTTAGAAGCATAGCTTCGCTCCGCAATTTTTAATTCTTAATTTTTAATTTTTATTGAATTTTTAATGAATTAATTTTTGAAATAAAAGCAAGGAGCTATAAGCTCCCCGCAAATTAGTACATAAAATTAGGATTTTGTTGCTTCTTTAAATGCCTCTAATGTAGTTTTATTATTTCTTAAGGCATTGCCAAACTTCTTGATTGCATCAACCCGATCTTTGTCATTTTGAAAATACAGCAAAAGAGCTTCTAAAGTTTGACCTATGAGATTCAGCGTGTTTTCTCTTTCGCTCTTAATCATCCCTTGTGCAACATTAGCAAAGTCATTCATCGAAATTCACCTCGCTTTTAAACAGCATTAATTTAACAAATAAATAATAACATAAATATGCAAAATAGTCAAGACAAAATGGAGCAAGCCGCCTTCGCTGAAGCTACGGCGAGCCGAAGTCGGCATTCGTTGAGCCACATAATGGCTATGGCAGTTAAAAAATTATATCCGCAAGCTAAGTTTGGCATTGGGCCGGCTATTGAAAACGGATTTTATTATGATTTTGATTTGGCAGATGCCAAAATCACGCCCGATGACTTGCCAAAAATTGAAAAAGAAATGCAAGTAATTATTGGGGGCAACATTGATTTTATAAAAAAAGAACTTTCCCAATCAGAGGCTGAAAAACTTTTCAAAGACCAACCCTATAAATTAGAACTCATTTCCGAGCTTACCGACCCCCGAGGTCGGGAAGCTTCCCGACCTCGGGGGTCGGTAAATTCTTTGTCTGCTTATCAGTCAGGGGACTTTGTTGATTTATGTGCTGGCCCTCATATTGAAAATACCAAAGAAATCAATCCTCTATCTTTCAAGCTTCAAAAGCTGGCTGGCGCTTACTGGAAAGGCGATGAAAAAAATAAAATGCTAACCCGCATTTACGGCTTAGCTTTTTCAACTGAGAAAGAATTGGCTGACTATTTAAAAATGTTGGAGGAAGCAGAAAAACGCGACCACCGCAAGCTTGGCAAAGAACTGGATTTATTTTTGATTGACCCGACCGTTGGAATGGGCTTGGCTATGTGGCAGCCAAAAGGCGCTATGTTATGGCGGATTATGGAAGATTTCTGGTATCAAGAGCATTTAAAAAACGGCTATGAATTAGTGAGAACGCCTCATATTGGCTCAAGAAAACTTTGGGAAACATCTGGCCATTGGGGCTTCTACAATGAAAGCATGTATCCTCCCCTTGAAGTGAGCCAAACATTAAAAGAAGTACAAGAGGGCAAAAAATCAGAAATAAAAGAAGAGTATTTGCTAAAGCCAATGAATTGCCCTTTCCATGTAACTATCTATAATTCCAAGCCGCGAAGCTACCGCGATTTGCCGATTAGATGGGCGGAATGTGGCACAGTTTATAGATACGAAAAATCTGGCGAGCTTTCTGGTTTAACTAGAGTAAGGGGCTTTACTCAAGACGATGCCCATATTATTTGCGCTAAAGAACAGGTAAAAGACGAACTTAAAAGAGTGGCTAATTTTATTATTTTTATTCTCAATACTTTTGGGTTTAAAGAATTTAATGTTTATTTATCGTTAAGAGACCCTGTCAATAAAGAAAAATACGCTGGCAATGACGAGGGCTGGGAATTTACCCAAAAAATATTGGAAGAAGTAGCAAAAGAACAAGGGCTAAATTACAAAAAAGAGGAGGGTGAGGCAGCTTTTTACGGGCCAAAACTTGATTACAAAGTAAAAGATAGTTTGGGCCGAGAGTGGCAATGTTCAACCTTGCAGTTTGACTTTAACTTGCCCGAAAGATTTGATATGAGCTTTATCAACCAAAAAGGAGAAAAAGAAAAGCCCTATGTTCTGCACAGAGCTTTGTTTGGCTCTTTTGAAAGATTCATCGGAGTTTTAATTGAGCATTATGCTGGGGCTTTTCCTGTGTGGCTATCCCCTATCCAGGCAATTATTTTGCCAATTGGCGAAGCGCATCAAGAATACGGCCAAGAAATTTTAGATTTGCTAAAACAAAATAGCATTAGAGCAGAAATAAACTTAGACAACGACACTATTGGCAAAAAAATCCGCGAGGGTGAAATGCAAAAAGTCCCTTATTTAATTGTTGTTGGCGAAAAAGAAATCGGAGCTAAAACTGTGGCTGTTCGTTCTCACAACGAGGATTTAGGAACAATGACAATTGACAAGTTTATTGGTATAATTAAAAAACAGGTCGCAGATAAAAATTAATAAAAAAATATGCAAAAAATTTTAAAGTTTATTTTACCCTCAATCGCTCTTTTAACAATTTCCTTATTCGGAGTTTGTTTAGCGCAAGACGCAACAAATACAGCAGCGAGCGCCTCTACTAGCCAAGAAGAAATAGTTACTGCCCAAGATTTGGGAGTTAACGAGCCAACCTTGCTTCCAGACAGCAAATTCTATTTCTTAAAAAACTGGAAAAATGCTATTCAGTCGGTTTTCACTTTTGGCCAAGAGAAAAAAGCTGAATTAAACTTAAAAATAGCGTCAATAAAACTTTTGGAAGCGGAAAAGTTAGCAGAAAAAACCAGCAATCCAAAAATTTTAGAAAAAGCCACTGAGTTTTATAATAAGCAAGTTGAAAAAATCAATAAAAACATTGATAAGTTTAAGGGCACAGCCACTTCTAGCGAAGCAATTAGCAAGTTTCTCGATAAATATACCAAACAGCAAATTTTACACACTCAAATTTTAGAAAAACTTGAAGGCAAAGTCCCTTCTTCCACAATGGAAAAAATAAGGGAAAATAGAGAAAGACACTTGGAAAGGTTCGGCCAAGTAATGCAAAAATTAGAGGACAAAACTAAAATCCAGGAAAGATTGCAAAAAGCCCTTGATAGCTTAAAAAACAGCGATTTAAAAGAAATAAAAAATTTAGAGGTGTTGAAACAATTAAAAGAAAAGTTTCCTACCTCCACCCAGCAGCAAGTCCAGCAGTCAATAGACAAATGGCTTATCCAGCTAAAAGAAAAATTGCAATTGATGCCCCTTAAAAACCAAGAAAAAGTAAGCAATTACTTAGAAAAAGTGCAGGGAACTATTGAAAAGAAAATGGATATTATAAACGACGTTAAAAACAACTTGCCATCAACCTCGAACATTAAACAAAAACTGGAGAACTTAAAAGAAAGGCTGCAAAACAGCTCAACCACAAGGCAGTGGGGCAATGATTGCGTATGCACAACGGAATATGCTCCGGTTTGTGGAGCAGATGGCAAAACCTATGGAAACCCCTGCAAAGCCAAATGTTTGAATATCGCGATTATTTCCCAAGGCCCTTGCGGTGGCAAAGCAACAACTACCATTAACGCCACAACCACAAATTAACCTCAAATTCCAAAGGAGCCAAGCTACTTTTCTGGAAGTAGCTTGGCTCCTTTCAGTTGAACCCAAAATATGCTTAAATAACGCAATGAAATACTGCATAATTACTCTCGGTTGTCAGATGAATAAGTCCGATAGCGAGCGGATTGCCACAGTGCTGGAAAGTGCTGGCTATAAAAAATCCCCTACTCCAAAGGGGGCGGATTTGGTTGTAATAAATATGTGCTCTGTCAGGCAAGATGCAGTAAAAAAGGTTTATAATTTAATTCCCAACCTCAAGCCCAGCAAAATTATAATTACTGGGTGCATTTTAAAAGCTGACAAAGAAAAATTAGCTCTTCTTGTTGACCATATTTTATCCATAAAAAATCTAGCCAACTGGCCAAAAATTATCGGGGGCAGACCTCCAAAAAACTTGAGCTCAGTTTTAGGGAGGTCTGCCCCTAGCAGGGTCGGTTCTCTTGCATACTTAAAAACAAAACCAAATTACCAAACCTTTCCCAAGGCGTTTGTGCCAATTTCTTTTGGCTGCAACAACTTTTGCTCATATTGCGTTGTGCCCTATACTCGAGGCAAAGAAATCCACCGAATAGAAAAAGAAATTTTAAGTGAAATAAAAGAGTTAGTTGCTAAAAAATACAACCATATTACGCTTTTGGGTGAAAATGTTAACTCTTATCCAAATTTTGTTGGGCTTTTGCAAAAAATAACCGCTGTTAACGGCGAATTTAGGGTTAACTTTATGGCTGCCAATCCGCACAATTTTAGCGATGAATTAATTGCTGAAGTTGCCAAAAACCCAAAACTGGAAAAATATCTGCATTTGCCATTGCAATCAGGAGACAACACAATTTTAAAAAAAATGAAGCGACCTTACACTGCAGGGCAATATTTAAAATTAATTGATAAAATAAAAAAGCAAATTCCCGGGGTTAAAATTGTCACGGATATTATTGTTGGCTTTCCCGGAGAAACAAAAAAGCAATTTCAAAAAACCGTTGAAGTAATGAAAAAGACCCAGTTTTACCAGGCCTATATCGCAAAGTACTCTCCCAGAACCGGAACATCTGCTTTCTATATGAAAGACAATGTACTATCAAAAGAAAAAATACACAGAGAACAAGAATTAAGGAAAATTACATCCGCTCATCATTAATGATGGCTTCTATAATCCAGCTTCTAATTCCTACTGAAAATTCGTCATCGTCAGCATCAAAATTATCTAAATCAACAAATAACGAATAGATTCTTTCTCTGCTCGAAAAAAGAGAAATTACTATGCAATACGGCGTTTTCCCTGAAGTAAAAACCCAAGGATGTGTAAATTCCGCATTTTGAGACCAAATTAATTCATGACCCAATAAAGATTCTAGATACGACCGCATGTCTTCACATGAATCACCTATCAAACCAAGCACCTTTTTCGCACATATGTCATCCTCGCAACGAGGAAAAACATTGAATAACAATCTTCCTTCCATTTTAGTACTTCTCCTTTTTTAATAGAAAATTAAACATGTTGTTAAAGAATAAAAATACTCTACCACAGTGCAATAAAAAAGTCAATACAAAAAACTGCCTTGTGGTTGTTTTGGGTCCCACAGCTTCTGGGAAAAGCGATTTGGCCATTAAGTTAGCTCGCAGATTCAATGGCGAGATTGTTTGCGCTGACTCACGCCAAGTTTATCGCGGTATGTCCATTGGCACCGCCAAGCCATCCGGAAATTTCGGGAAGGGCTGCCCTTCCCGAAATTCGGGAAGGGCTGCCCTTCCCTCGTTTACCGTGCAAGACATATCGCATCATTTATTTGATATTGCCCTGCCTAATAAGCCGCTTAATGTGGCTATATACAAAAAGATGGCTGAAAAAGTCATAAAAGATATCCAAAAGCGAGGCAAAGTTCCGTTTTTGGTTGGAGGCACTGGGCTTTATATTAAAGCCATTGTTGATAATTTGCAGTTCCCCAAGATAAAGCCTAGCCCAAAACTGCGAAAAAAATTAGAACAAAAAACCGTAAAAGAGCTTTTTGTTATATATAAAAAACTTGACCCTAAGGGCGCTGTGCAAATAGATAAAAACAACAAACGCCGTCTTGTTAGGGCTATTGAGGTTTGTGAAATAAGTGGCGGGCCATTTTGGGCCCAGCGCCAAAAAGCTACCCCCCTATTTGATGTATTGCAAATTGGCGTTAATTTGCCAAAACCAGAGCTTGAAAAAAGAATAGCTAAGCGAGTTGATAAAATGTTCAGGCAAGGCCTTGAGAAAGAAGTTAAATCTCTGGTAAAAAAATACGGCTGGACACCTGTTCTGCAAAACACCATCGGCTATCAAGAGTTCCGAGACCCGACCTCCTCCCAAAACTTGAGCCCCGAGCCCTTGGAAGGTCGGGTCTCAACACTCTCAGCTCTCATTATCCTGCACACAATCCATTTTGCCAAACGCCAAATGAATTGGTTTAAAAAAAACAAAAAAATTGCTTGGGTAGATTGTCTATCCCAAGCAAAGAAACATATTGCTTCTTTTTTAATGAACAACAAAGATATGTAGTA
>Ga0265296_1001013_pt1 | contig 35117 bp, 42 predicted proteins | sample MunlanPumphouse1_FD_189073 | JGI IMG/M metagenome (GOLD analysis project Ga0265296, IMG submission 189073) | Groundwater microbial communities from a municipal landfill in Southern Ontario, Canada - Pumphouse #1 | ecosystem: Environmental > Aquatic > Deep subsurface > Groundwater | place...
AAAAATCTTGTCAGTGTACACTGCAAGGATTATTCCTGCTATCAGGCCGCCGAATATTGAAAAAAGCTGTGCGGAAAAAATTTCCCTGAAATCCCTGTCAAAAATTTTCATTTTGCAATGCCTTTTTTTTACATTATCCTTTTTTGTTGCTTTTAATCCTTTTGGCGCCCTTAGCTTTGCATTCAAACAGAGATTGCGCCTAAAGCTGCTTAAATTTAGGGCTTTAAGTGCGAGGTAACTTTTCGATATGTTTTTAAATATCAAATGCGTAGTAAATATTTACTTCAGCAGCCCACGTCGGGGGCTGAAGTAAAGTACTATATTAAGAGAATTTTTCAATTGGGTATCTAGCCCTTTTTAGTTTTTCGAATATTTGGTCGCCTCTTTTTCCGAAAGGAACCATTTGGTCTCCTTCTTTAATCTCTCTTGAGTCGTCATCTGGGTGGAAATATTTAGCGCACCCACCATCAGAATTTATTTTTTTGATTACTTCATTGAATAAGGGGCTATTTTCGATTATTGATTCTTCGCCATCGTCCTGCGGGTTTTCTTTTACGAGGTATGCTACTGGGTGCTTGACTAAATGATGTGGTTTCATTCTGGACGGGACATGCGGCGTGATTTTGTTGAGGCATTGCTTGCCAATAAAGTAAGCTTGAGTTTTGTTTCCGAATAGCCCTGATATTTTGTCTATTTCTGGTTTGAGGAAACAGGCTTTGTTTGGTATCATTTTTATTTTTATGAGCCTTAACAGTATGTCGGCTGCTGATATCAATTTGTTGCACTGGTCGCCCTTGTAATAAGCAAGGATATCTTGGGCATTCCCAAGTTCCAGCCATGCTGGGCACACTCTGCCTTGGAAATTATCCAAAAACAGGGTTGAGGCGTTTTTATATTGCCTCAGTTCCCAAGCGCACAGCACGGGGTATGCGTTTGAAATCAGATCATAAAAATCTTGAACGTTTTTATCCTGTGAAGTTAGCGGGATTCTTACATAGTTTGGGCTCTGTCCATAAATAGAAACAAGCCCTTCTTTTAACCCAAAAATAAAAGTGTAAAATAAGTGCACTTTTTCTATCGCTGGCAGCAGTGAGTCCTTAAAAGCGGATAACGCCGCTAATTCTTCTTCCAGCGTTTCAAACCCCAATATGCCAGCAATCTCCCTTGCGCAATAAACAGGGCGTTTTATTTCGTGGCTATTTTGTTTGAACAACTCTGTCAAGCTTTTGGAATAAGCTTCATTGAATTGCTCCAAGTTGCTGGTTTCAACACCAATGCCCAACAAGCCCTTTCTTGAGATGGGTTGCCTAAAGGGCCTAGGAAATTGCTGCGTCAATAAGACAGAATCTATACCAATAAAAGGCATAATTACAATTTTACTGAGACCATTTTTAATACCTATTTAACACAAAAAAGGTCTTGCTTATTTGCGCCTAAAGCTGCTTAAATTTAGGGCTTTAAGTGTAAGGCAGGCGCCCTTTTTTGTGGCTTATAAAGTATATTTATTGCCACTTTTTTTGATGAAACTTTTCCCAAAAGTTTCTTGCCTGTGCTTCCCAAAGCTTTTTATTACTTTTAGCCTTATTTCTAGCATTTGTTTTGGGGGATTGGCAATGGAAGCAAGGTATCAACTGCATTTGGATTGCTTGAAAAAGCAGGACAAGGCTGTTTTTGACGCAATTGAAGCCGAAAAAAAAAGGCAAATGGAGGGCATTGAGCTTATCCCGAGCGAAAACCTCGTAAGCCAGGCAGTGCTTGAGGCAATGGGCTCTGTTGCCACAAACAAGTATAGTGAAGGCTATCCGGGAAAAAGGTATTATGGCGGCAATGAGTTCATTGATGTCCTTGAAAACCTTGCAATTGAACGCGCAAAAAAACTCTTTGGGGCAGAGCATGTGAATGTGCAGCCGAATTCAGGCAGCCCTGCAAACATGGCCGCTTACTATGCCCTCATGGATGTCGGCGACACCTTCATGGGCCTCAAGCTCACGGAAGGCGGGCATTTGACGCACGGTCACCCTGTGAATTTTTCCGGAAAGCTTTACAAGTGCGTGCAGTACGGCGTTGACCCAAAAACCGAAATGCTTGATTATGATGCGATAGAAAAGCAGGCAAAAGAGGCAAAGCCAAAGCTCATCCTAAGCGGCTACACCGCTTACCCAAGGGCAATTGATTTCAAAAGGTTCAGGGAAATATGCGATACTGTCGGAGCTTATTGCATGGCGGACATTGCCCACATTGCGGGATTGTGCGCTGCGGGAGTGCACGAGAACCCGGTTCCCTATTTTGACGTTGTCACAACCACAACGCACAAAACCTTGAGGGGGCCGAGAAGCGCAATGATAATGTGCAAGCAAGAACTTGCCGAAAAAATCGACAAGGCCGTTTTTCCCGGACTTCAGGGCGGGCCGCACGAGCACACCATTGCGGCAAAGGCAGTTGCCTTCGGCGAGGCATTGAAGCCTGATTTCAAGGAATATGCAAAGCAGATTGTGAAGAATGCAAGGGCGCTTGCCCAGGGGCTTACCGAATCAGGCCTTCGCCTTGTCACAGGCGGAACAGACAATCATTTGATGCTTGTTGATGTCTTCAAAAGCAGGGGCATTACAGGAAAGCAGGCAGAGCATGCCTTGGAGCTTGCCGGCATTTACTGCAACAAGAACACAATTCCCTTTGACACAAGAAGCCCCTGGGACCCTTCAGGAATAAGGATTGGGACACCTGTGCTGACCACGAGGGGAATGAAGGAATCGGAAATGAAAGAGGTCGCGGGCTTTATAGCGAAGGCCTTGGACGCGCACAGCGACGAGGCAAAGCTGGCCTCAATAAAAAAGAACGTGAAGGAATTCTGTTCCGGCTTTCCTTTCTACAAGTGAGTGCTTTTATGCCTGCAAAACTTATTGATGGGCACGTTGTTTCCCAAGCCCTGCTTGGCAATGTGAAAAAAAAGGTTGCCTTGCTGAAAAAACAGGGTGTTGCGCCAAAGCTTGCAGTTGTGCTTGCCGGAAACAGCCCTGCTTCCGAGCTTTACGTTGAAAAGAAAAAAAAGGCCTGTGAAGAACTTGGCATTGCGTTTGAACTGGTCCGCTTTGGCGAAAATGTTTCAGAGCAGGAGCTTGTTGAGGCTGTCCAGGCGCTGGACGAAAGGGATGACGTGCACGCAATCCTTGTCCAATTGCCGCTGCCCAAAGGCATTGACAGGTTTGCTGTTCTTGATGAGATTTCTCCGGAAAAGGACGCGGACGGATTTAGCTCTGTTAATCTCGGCTTGCTTGACCACGGCAACGAATCCATTGTTTCCTGCACAGCTTTGGGCATTCTCAGGCTTGTTGAAAGCACAGGCGCAAAAATTGAGGGCAGCAATGTGTGCATCGTCAATGATACCATCGTTGTCGGCAGGCCGCTTGCAAAGCTTTTTTTGAACAGGAACGCAACAGTGGAAATTTGCAATTTTTACACGAAGGACCTGGGGGCGCACACGAGGAATGCGGATATTCTTGTCACTGCTGTGGGAAAGCCGGGGCTTATTACGGCTGACATGGTGAAGCCCGGTGCGGTTGTGATTGACGCTGGCATTGCAAAAAGCGGCGAAAAGACCGTAGGTGACGTTGATTTTGAGGCAGTGAAAAAGGTTGCCTCTTTTATTACGCCTGTGCCTGGTGGCGTTGGCCCCATGACAATTGCCTGCCTTGCAGGCAATGTTGCAGAGCTCGCTATGATGCAATTAAAAGCGTGATTTTTCAGGATAAGCGCTTAAACAGAATAGGGGCAAACTATTCCTTTAAAAGCCCTTTTTCTTTCAGCGCTCCCAGGATTTTTTCTTTTTCAAAGCCCTGCACCATTGTTCCGCTTATGTCAAGCATAGGCAGGCAGATTTCCGCTTCAAGGGTGCTGCCGAGCTTTGCAGTCATTTCGCGCATTTTCCCGCTGTCTGCCTGCACGTTTTCTTCCCTGAAGGAAACGCCCTTTCTTTTGAGCAGCGCTTTTGCCGCACTGCACTTCGGGCAGCCCGGAATAGTATAAATTATTATTGGCATTTCGGAAAAGAAAATGCAGCGAAAACTATTTAATGAATTGTCCAGTCAATTTACTTATTTGGGGGCCTTTTCCTTGAAAAAAATCGTTTTGGGCGTTCTTGCAAGCACAAAGGGCACTGACCTGCAGGCTGTGATTGATGCGATTGAGGCCGGCGAGCTTGATGCAAAAATTGCGTGCGTGGTAAGCAACAAAAAGGACGCGTTTGCATTGGAAAGGGCGAAAAGCAATGGCATTGAGGCGATTTTCCTTGACCCTGCCGGGTTTGCTTCAAAGGAAGAGTATGATGAGAAGCTTGCAATGCTTTTGAATGAAAGGAAAGTTGAGCTTGTGCTGCTTATAGGCTATAACAAGTTTTTGTCCAAGCCTTTCATCAATGCCTTCAGGAACAGGGCAATGAACATTCACCCAAGCCTTTTGCCTGCGTTCAAGGGCTGGGACCACAATGTCCATGCCGATGTCCTGAAGGCCGGCGTTAAAGAAAGCGGCTGCACGCTTTTCTTTGTGGACGAGGACCCTGATGCAGGCCCGGTCATTTTGCAGAAAAAGGTGCGGGTTGCCAAAGGCGAAACAGTTGAATCACTCAAGGAAAAGGTGCAAGGAGCTGAGCAGGAAGTTATTCTGAAGGCAATAAAATTGTTTGCCTGTGGAAAGATTAATGTTGAGGGCAAAAAGGTGAGGATTTTTGAATAGCACTGCTGGCAATGTGAGGGTCAGGACCGCGCTTTTGAGCGTTACTGACAAGGCCGGGCTGCCTGAGTTTGCAAAGCAGTTGTACACGCTTGGCATTGAGCTGATTGCAACCGGCGGCACGTTCAAGGCAATTTCCGGGGCAAAAATTCCGGCAAAGAAAATAGAGGAAATCACGAATTTTCCGGAAATGCTTGACGGCAGGGTAAAAACCCTGCACCCAATAATCCATGCAGGCATTCTTGCCGACAGGCAAAAAAAAGAGCACATGCAAGCCCTGCAGAAGCAGGGGATAAAGCCCATTGACCTTGTTGTTGTAAACCTTTACCAGTTCAAGGAAACAATCAGGAAAAAGGCTGTTTCAATTGAAGAGGCGATTGAGAACATTGACATAGGGGGCCCGGCAATGGTCAGGGCTGCGGCAAAAAACTACAGCGGCGTTGCAATAGTTACTTCGCCTTCGCAGTATGCCCCAATAATTGACGAGCTGCGCAAAAACAATTGCAGCCTTTCGCTGCAGAGCAGGAAACGCCTTGCGGCAAAGGCCTTTGAGGAAACAGCAGCCTACGACAGCGTTGTCAGCCACTTTTTGCACAACGAGTTCATGGGCAAGCGCTTTTTTCCCGAAAAGCTGAGCCTGACCTTTGAAAAAGCGCAGCTACTGCGCTACGGCGAAAACTGGCACCAAAAGGCTGCCTTTTACAGGGAACCTTTGGCGCAAAAAAGCAGCATTGCGGTTGCAAAGCAATTGCAGGGCAAGGAACTGAGCTTCAACAACATCAATGATGCGAATGCGGCAATAGAATTGGTGAAAGAGTTCAAGGCGCCGGTTGCAGTGATAATAAAGCACGCAAACCCCTGCGGCGTGGGCTCAGGGGAAACAATTTCAGAGGCGTTTGGAAAGGCCCTTGAGTGCGACAAGACAAGCGCTTTCGGTGGCATCATTGCCCTGAACAGGAAATGCGATGCCGAAACAGCGAAGCAGGTCGCCTCTTTTTTTAACGAAGTCCTTGTCGCGCCACAGTTTGACAAGAATGCCCTGGAAATTCTGGGCAAAAAGCAAAACCTCAGGATACTGCTCCTGCCGGGAATTGACAAGCCGCATGCGCTCAGGGGCATTGATTTCAGGGCCGTTGAAGGCGGCGCACTGGTGCAGACCCTTGACTCGCACAGGCTGCGGGAGAAGGACTGCAAAACCGTGACAAAAAGAAAGCCAAGCCCTGAGGAAATGAGGGATTTGCTTTTTGCCTGGAGCGTTGCAAAGTACGCGAAGAGCAATGCAATAGTGCTTGCAAAAGGCAGTGCAACTGTCGGAGTTGGCGCAGGGCAGATGTCGCGCATTGATTCAACGGAAATCGCAGTAAAGAAAAGCGCCGGCAGGTGCAAAGGCAGCGTTCTTGCATCAGACGCCTTTTTTCCCTTCAGGGACAACGTTGACCTTGCCGCAAAATCCGGCATTACCGCCATAATACAGCCAGGCGGCAGCGTGAAGGACAAAGAGGTCATTGCCGCTGCGGACGAGCACGGCATTGCAATGATTTTCACAGGAGTAAGGCACTTCAGGCACTAAAGGAATAAAAACTAGAAAAGCGATGTTATTAGCATGCGTTCCATTGCTTCCGGCAAAAATGCTTCAAAGGCAGCTTCTGAAAAAAGGCCAGGGGCAAGAAGGCGCGCTTCGGCTTCTGAAGAAAGAAAGCGCATTGTAGCCCTGATTGGTCTGCACGAACAAACGATTGGGGCTGACTTTGCGGAAACAAGGCAGGCACGTGAGCTTACCATGAAAATTGCACATTTCAAGAAAAAGCTCACAACCGCGTTTTCGCGTACTGCTTCGAAAAAAAGCCCTCTCCCGAAACATGCCAAGGCCTGGTTTTTGGGCAAGGAATCCGGCAGGCTTGCCTACATGCAGAAGTTCAGGGCCTTTGCAGAAAGGAAAGGCGCTTTGAAAATCTATCTTGAATACCTTGACAGGGAAATAGATTCGCAGGGAAAAAAGATTGCCGAAATTGAAAAAGCCGAATTTTAGCGCAGTTGCCTTCTTTTCAGCGCCTTTTGCCCGATGTCTTTCCTGCAATGCATCCCTTCAAAGGATATTTTTTCAACTGCCTTGTAAGCGTTGTCAATCGATTCTTTGATTGTTTTGCCGAGCGCTGTTACCCCGAGCACCCTGCCGCCGCTTGTCAAAACTTTTTCATTCTCAAGTCTTGTCCCGGCATGGAAAACAATTGTGCCTTTGACCCTTGCGACTTCCCTCAATCCAAGAATTTCTTTTCCTTTTTCATAATGCTCGGGATAGCCGTCGGATGCCATTACAACGCAGCAGCATGCCTTTGGGTTCCATTTTATTTCCTGTTTTGCCAGGTTTCCGTCAATGCAGCTTTGCACTATCGGCACCAGGTCGGAATCAAGCCTCGGCAGCAGCGCCTGTGTTTCAGGGTCGCCAAGCCTGCAGTTGAATTCAACAACCCTGGGGCCTTCCCCGGAAATCATGAGGCCTGCGTACAATACGCCTTTGAATTCCCTTCCCTCTTTTCTCATTGCGTCAATTGTAGGCTGCATTATTTCCTTCATAACCCTTTTTTCAATCAGCCCTGTTACAACCGGCGCCGGGCTGTATGCTCCCATGCCGCCTGTGTTCAAACCTTTGTCATTGTCAAAAACCCTTTTGTGGTCCTGGCTTGAAGCCATCGCCTTTATGTTTTTGCCGTCGCTGAAGGCAAAAAAGCTCGCTTCTTCGCCCAAAAGCTTTTCCTCAAGCAGAATCCTGTTGCCGGCTTCTCCGAATTTCTTTTCAACAAGCATTTCATCAATCGCCTTTTCCGCTTCTTCAACGGTTTCCGCCACAACAACGCCTTTTCCAAGGGCAAGGCCGTCGGCCTTCACGACAATCGGCGCGCCTTTCTTCCTCAAATAGGCCTTTGCCTTTTCCGCATCATCAAAGGAAGCGTATTCGGCACTTGGAATCCCATATTTTTTCAGCAGGTTTCTTGTAAACAATTTGCTTCCCTCAATGATAGCCGCCTTTTTGGTCGGCCCGAACACATTCAGGCCTTTTTCCATGAGAAAATCAACTATGCCTTCAATCAGGGGGTTGTCAGGCCCTACAAAAACAAGCCCAACCTTTTCCCTTTTGGCAAAATCCGCAATCTTTTCAAACTCTTCCGCGCCGATTGCAACATTTTCCCCAACAAGGGCAGTTCCGGCATTGCCTGGCGCAATGAAAACCTTTTCAACAACAGGGCTTTGCGCCAGCTTCCATGCAATCGCGTGCTCCCTGCCTCCGCTTCCAATCACCAAAACCCTTATTTTTTGCATTCAATTTCCCCTTTTTTTTCCGCCATTGCCCCAATGGCCCCTGTTGCGCCTTTTATTCCTTGCACCTTATTGCCTGTTCATCGGTTACCACTATGTCCATTTTGACGTCATGGCTTTCGCACGGCAGGCTTTTCTCAAGGTTTTCCTCAAAGCACAATCCTATGAGCGGCACCTTTGTGCTGGTTTTTCTCAAAAGCGCGTCGTAAAAGCCTTTGCCCCTGCCGAGCCTGCCGCCTGTTTTGTCAAATGCAACGCCTGGCACTATAACAAGGTCAAGTTCACTTGTCATAACAGGCCTCTGGGTTTTTGGCTCAAACAGCCCCTTGTTTGTTTTGTGCAGCTCTTCAAGGGAGCTTATTTCCAGGGGGACCATTGCCTTTTTTTCAAAGTTTGTTGCAGGCAATGCAACCCTTTTGCCTGCCTTCAGCGCCCTTTCAATGAGGCCCCTGGTTTCAACCTCATGGCTTATGCCATAATAAAGCATTACTGTTTTTGCTTTTGCAAATTCAGGCAGGGCCGCCAGCCTTTCCTCAATGCATTTGCTCTTGCTTTCAACCTGCTCTTTGGTCAAGGAGTTTCTTTTGGCAATGTTCTGCATTCTTGTGATTTCTTTCATTGTAAATAAAAAAGGGCGGAATGGAATTTAAAGCATTAAGTAGCCGTCACGTCCGGCTGGTACGGGCACTATCTTCGCGCCTTTTGGCGCTCGATAGAGCAAGCTTTGCAAAAGGCTTCCGCCAACAGGCAATTTGGCTTTTCCCAATGCTTTTTGCATTGGCAAAAGGCTTTGCAGTGCAGCAGCACTGCCTTTTTCCCAAGGCTTTCCGAGTACCCTGTAGGGTACAAGGCACGAAAAGCTTTCGCTTTTCTATGTTTTCCAACAGGAAAAAAAGGCTTTTGTTTTGCGGAGCAAAACAAGTTTTCCCAAGGCTTTTGTGCAATGGCACAAAAGGCTTACTCTTCGTAGAATTCGTCAAAGTCTGTTTCGTCAAGCTCTTTTTCTTTTGATACCCTGAGCTTTGGCTTGCCTTCCTTTACCTCTATCACCAGCTCAAGGTTGCACTCAGGGCAGTTAAGCAAGTCGCCTTCGTCAAATTCTTCAAGGCCTATTTCGAAGCTTTCATTGCAGTCCGGGCATCTTACCTTCTTCATTTCATCACCTAAAAAAGGGCATTGTGCAAAGCGCATTTTTCCCGAGTTTTTCCCAAGGCTTTTTTCCCGTAGGAAAAAAGGCTTTGCCTTTGGCATTTTTCCCAAGGCTTTTTTCCCGTAGGAAAAAAGGCTTCTTTTGCCCTGCTTTGGTAAGATTTTTTTCCAGCGGAAAACCTTTAAAAGATTATCTTTTCCGGCTAAAATGCTTAATTTTAGAACCGTGCTGGATTAACTTGCCTTTTTCCGGAATCAGGCTTTATAGGGCAATATGAGGCGCCCTTAAATCGGAAGCAGGCCAAGAATAATGAGGGTTATTATTGCAAGAATTAGCGAGGTAAATGCCCTTGTTTCAGTCAGCTTTCTTATGCCTTTGTACAAGATGTAGATTCCCCAGACTATTAGGCAAGCGCTTATTGCGAGAAAAACCGCTAAAGCTGCAAAGTTGATAGCACTAGGATTCAGCGTTAAAAACTCGCTTATCTGGTCAGTGCCGCTTGCATGCCCTGCAAACTGAATTGCCTCCGGCGAAAGCACGAGCGGTATTGCAATCAATGAGAGCACGGAAAATGCAAGGGAAACAATCTGCAGGAGCGAAAGCGCGCAAATGGTTCCGGCAAACTTGCCTTTTGCCTTCTTGCCGTCAAAAAGCAGGCCAAGCGCAAAAACAATGAGCACAAGGACAAAAAATGTCACGTATGCAAGAATGATTTCGTAAACGGCAAAGGATGAAATGTCCTGGCCGTAAACTATTAGCCCGCAAAGAAAGGCAAGCGATGGCAAGAGCACGAGAACAAGCGCAATTGGAATGCTGGGCTTCTCAAAAGCCGAATCAACTGCCTTTGACGGATGCAAAATGTTCAGGTTCATAAAACATCTATATTATAAGAAAACCAAGTATTTAAAGATTACTCCTGCCCTCAGCGGGTTACCTTGAAGCTTTGCACTTTTTCCAAAAGCTCTTTTGGCTTGCCTTTGCTGAAATGCTTTCTCACTGGCTCCAATAACTCGTTGATGCATTCAGCAGTTGCGTTCTTCAAATCCATGGGGTGCAGCTTTCCCGCAACAAAGTCAGCCTCAAGCGCTGCATAAGAACCGTATTCAACATTGCCGCCGAATTTTGCAGGCCTTTCAATCCTGATTTCAGGAAACCTTTCAAAAATCATATACCGGCAGTATTCCAAAACAGGATTCATTTCAACCTGCCTTTCAGGGCAGTAAGCCTTTGCAATCTTCCTCTTCACCTCTTCTTCCGAATCGGTCATGAAGATTGCGGAATCAGGCTTTGATTTTGACATTTTCATGTCAAGCAGGATGTCTGCGGGGTCTTTTGAGGCAGTTGTCGGCTTTGAAAGGCCGAGAAGCATGTGATGGCTCACAACAACAGGCTTCCAGAAACCGATTTTCGGGCCTATCTCCCTGGCAAGCATGTTCACCTTTCGCTGGTCCATTCCAAGCTGGGTGATGTCGCACTTGAGGTGGAATATGTCCGCAGCCTGCATGCAAGGGTAAATTATCTGCGCCGCGCTCAGCTCTTCCCCGCTTTTCCGCCCCATTATCTGCGAGCACCTCATTATCCTCTTGACAGTCGCATTCCTCGCTATGTCAATTGTCGTTTTCCAGTGGTCCTCGCTTGTCACAACGTCTTTTGCCCAGATGAAATCAATCTGGTCTGTTTTCATTCCGCAGGCCTTCCAGATTTCTATAAAATAATTGCCGGTTGTCCTTATTTTTTCAAGGTCGCCGCCAAGCTTGTTGTTCATCCAGGCAAACCAATCCGCGACCCACATTTTGAACTTGACATCAGCCTTAATCATCTTGTTTACATTGATTGTTCTCATTATGCCCTGCGCAATGTGCATTTCGCCGCTCGGCTCAAAGCCGTCATAGGCAATTATATTCTTCTTTGTCTCAAGCAGGCTGCGCAATTCTTCAACAGTGACGATTTCCTCGCCAACCTGCTGAATCAAAGAAAGCCTTTGTTCCAAATCCATAAAAACCAGTTAAATTATAATAATCAAAGGTTTATAATAATTGGCTGTTGATAGAGAATGTATTCAAAAAGTAGAATTGCCGTTAACCAGCTTTCCGCTGTCGCCAAAAAGTTCAATTCAATTTCAACAGCCGCTAATAGGCAAAGGAAAAGCAGATTTTTTGAAGGCGGCGCAACTTACCTTTTTGCCCAAGAATTTGTCAAAAGCTTTTTTCCACTGAAGGATGCTTGGATTGGAAAATCTTTTTTCAAAATGTTGAAAACTCGAACTGGATACCTTACGTTTCTAAACGAAATGAGGTCAAGGCTAAGAAGAATGGGCGTTAGGTCGGCCAAAGAACGCGATGCAATAATTGAGCAAAAAATGAGGCGGACCCTGCGCAAGATAGATTTTATCCTGAAAACGTTGTTGAAACAACGGCAAAAAATGGAGCAGACTGAAGTAGGCGAGGCATATCACGGAGTGAAAAATATTTTTACTGGGATGAAAGGCCCTGCAAAAAGGATTCTGAAGCAGTTGGCAAATGAAAAATAAGCGAGAATTTTTTTACCAGCTGTGTGGTATCTATAACCCGCACCCGATTTTTTGCATTAATTTCAGGCAAGAATCATTTCAATTACTTCATTAACAGAAAGCTTCAGTTCAGGCCTTCCGATTCCTTCAAGCCACTCGTTTATCCGGAAACTTCTCCGCATAAAATTTTGTAACTGCTTGATAATTCAATTACAAACGCTCTTTGTTGTTTTTTCCTCGGGTACAGTTGCCTGATTCTTGGCAGGTATTTTCTTTTCCTTAACAAAAAAAGAAAAGTTTCTGCGCCAACATTAAGCTGGTGGTTGCCAGCCAGCCTTGCAATCTCGTTTGCTTTCTTTTCGAGTGGTGAAAGCCTGCCTTTTGTTTTACAAGCATTCGGCGCCAAGTTCATTCGCTGTCTTTTCCTTAGCTTGTAACTTGCGGTTGATTCTCCGCGCCTTTTTGCCACAAAACCACCAGCAAACAATATTAATCTGGAAGTATTTATAATCACTGTATGCCTGCGCCAAAAACCGCTGGTTATAAGTTTTGCCCGAATTGCAAGGCAGGGCTTGCAATGAAGCGCATTGATGGTGCCAAGCGCCTTTGCTGCGCTTCCTGCGGTTTTGTTTTTTGGAACGACCCAAAGCTGGCAACAAGTGTCATTCTTGAGCGCGATGGAAAGGTTCTCCTGTTAACAAGGGCGCTGGAACCCTTGAAGGGCTATTGGTGCCTGCCAGGCGGCTATGTCTGCAGGGAAGAAACTCCGGAACAGGCTGCAATAAGGGAAGCCAAAGAAGAAACAGGCCTTGGCATTGAAATAAGCGGTATTCTCGGGGCTTACAGGATAGACAATGACCCAAGGGGAATCACCATTGACATAATTTACATTGGCTGCATAAAGGGCGGAAAATTAAGGTTGAACAAGGAATCAACAAAACATGGCTTTTTTTCAGCAAGCCAATTGCCTGAACCAATTGCATACAAGCACAGGAAAGCAATCCTGGATTGGCAGCGCTGCAAAAAGAAAGATGCTGCCTTAAAGCAGTCTTGAACATTCAGCGCCGCCTTTTTGGCTTCATTCATCAGCCTATTTTTTTTGCTAAAATAATCATTCCTTCGCTTAAATTTGTCGGCAAAAAACTTTTGCCATGGTAAGAAAAGCCTTTTTCTTTTAAGACATCAAATCCATAACTTTTCAGAAAATCTTTCATTGCCGGAACGGTAAAAACAGATTTGTGCCAGGAAGTGTGCTTAACCCCAAACATGGTGCCATACCTGTATTCGGAAGGATGGTAATTTGTCGGGGCATATCCGAACAATAAACAAAGGCGGTTCATCAAATTTGCAAGATTGGGCGTGGTTAAAATCAGGTAGCCGTTCGGTTTTATTGCCCTGTTCAATTCTATAACCAGTTTATCGGGTTCAACCAAATGTTCAATGACATCACCCAAAAAAACGACGTCAAAATAATCTGAAGCAAAGCCGGTTTTTTCGGAAAAGTCTTCGCAAACCGGAAAATCGCAGTCTTTTATTTGCCCTTTAATCCTATTTATTGATATAATTTTGGTTTTTGGAAAAAAGTTTTTGAACAATTTGAAACTTACTGTTGTGCCGCCATAATCCCCAAGGGTGCTATTTTCTAAAACAATATTTTTCATTAAGGATAAAACCGGTTTCATTTTTTGCATTCCTGTCAAGCCTGCGTTGCAAAAATAGTTATCCCAATATTTGCGGTCTTTAAATTTGTTGTTCATTTATTTTTCAGCCTCTTTTCAGAACCATTTACCGGGTTAGCGTGTGACAAAGGATATTCCCATTCAATCGCTGCCAAATACTAACTTAAAGAAACTTCTATAAGAATATGCGAACTTTTCTCTGGAACTGATCTTTGGAATAAACTCCGAGAAAAAATAAATCGGATTTAAGTAAAGCCATATTCTGCTCAGCAAAAATTTTCTCTGCGCGCTTTTCCTTAAAGCCCTTAACTGCGCCGCTTTGAAATGCTTGGTATCGTAAGTTGAATAAAAAACGCTGCTTTCTTTGGTTTCCTGAAGCAAGCCGGCCTCAAAAAAATCATCATAAAGGTCTGTGCCGGCATAAGGCTGTGCAACCAAGAAACGCGCAAAGTCCAAATGGGTGCTTTTGACAAATTTTATGCTGTCGTTGATATCCCCCAGTGTCTCGTCAGGAAACCCGATTATGAAACTGGATGCGGTCCAGATGCCGAGTTTGTTGCATTCTCTAATAACCTTTTTTGCATGTTCCAAATCAATGTTTTTCCCGATGTATTTTTGTGTTCTCGGGGAGCCTGATTCCAAGCCAAACTTTGCCCTGTAGTAGCCGCTTTTCTTCATCCACACAAGCACTTCTTTATCAAGCGTCCAAATTGCAATTCCATTAGGCGTTTGCCATCTGATGTCCAAACCCCGTCTGATGATTTCTTTGCAAATATCCACCAATCTGCCTTTTGACAGGGAAATATTGTCGTCGGTAAAGTTAATTTCCTTCACGCCGTATTTATTAATGCAGAATTCAACTTCGTCAACCACGTTTTTGGCTGATCTTGCCCGCCAGCAACGGCCCCATATGGTATGAACTGCGCAGAAAACGCATTTTCCAGGGCAGCCTCTTGATGAGACTATCTCGATTATCGGGTATCGCATGGAAAAAGGGTAAGAGGTTTTTGGCAGCGAAAAATATTTTTCCATGTCCAATAAATGCCGTGCCGGAAAAGGAATATCGTCCAGGTTTTTTATCAGCTCCCTTGGTTCGGTCACTATTACCTTGCCTCTCTTACTTCTGCCGCTCTTGAAAGCCATCCCCTTGATTTCCTGGAACTGTTTTCCGTTTGCTATTTCGACAATAGTCACTTCCCCTTCACCGTAAATTGCCGCATCAACATACGGCTGGTTCGCCACTTCGGTTGGATTAGCGGACACATGGGCGCCGCCCATTACCACCAATGTTTCCCGGTTTATCTTCTTGACTATTTCCGCTACTCGGAAAGCGTCGTTTTTGAAAGCCGTAAACATGCAGCTTATTCCAACCAAATTGGGATTGAAATCTTTCATGGCTTTTTCTATCAATGAGTCGTCCCCAACCTGCACAAACTCTTCATCGATATCTGTTACGCAATCAATGCCGTTCACAATGGCATCGACAATCTTAACTTCGTGCCCGGCCTTTTCCAGGGTCGCAGCCAGATATGCCAAACCGAGAGGAACATTGTGGGATTTTATTGAACCGGATCGCTGGCAAGTTTTGGGCGGAACAATAAGAAGTACTTTCACAAAATCAACTCAATCTCTATCAATCTTCCTTTATGTTTAAAAACTATTACTGTAAAATCAGGGTGAAATCTAAATAACCAGCAAAAGATTCTTTAAAAACTGCTATGGATTTATAATTATCTGGCTTTTTGGGTTTTGGCATGAAAACAGTAATGGCTTTTGGAACCTTTGATTTTCTGCATCCCGGGCACCTTTTCTATTTGAAGAAGGCAAAGTCCTTGGGTGGCAGGCTTGTGGTTGTTGTTGCCCGTGATGTCAATGTGAATGCAATCAAGGGCAAAAGGCCTTTGAATGATGAGAAGGACAGGCTTGCGCTTGTGAAGCATCTTGCATTTGTTGACGAAGCTGTCCTTGGCGACATTGACCTGCGCAAGTGGAATGTCGTAAAGCGCTTCAGGCCTGCGGTAATTGCCTTGGGCTATGACCAGTGGGCTTCGATTCCAAGCCTGCGAAAGGAGCTTGAAAAGGCAGGCCTCAGCCCGGAGATTGTGAGGGTAAAGGCTTTCAAGCCATCCAAGAACAAGTCAACCCTCATGCGGTCGAGGCGTGCTGTTTCCTGAGCACAAACCAGCCGAAGAAGCCCAGTGCAATGTAGTAGATTGAAATTCCCAAAACCGCGAAGAAAAGCATTGCGAACATTTCGTTCCATGACTGTTCTTCAAACTTTGCTGAAACGCTCAGGGTTGCCATGGCAAAAGAGCCTGACATGGAAAGGGCCAGCAGGAACAGCCCGCTTCTTGAAAGCAGCCTGACCGTTTTTTCGCTTATCGGTTCCATGGCAGAAAAAAAGCGCATTCGTATATAAAAAAACAGATGTAACTCATTTTTGGTTAACATAACGTTTTTAAGTGGTTGCCTGTTTTTTTTCTTCATGCACAAGTATAAGATTCTTGTCGGCAGTGCCATGCTTGCGATTGTGAGCGTTTTGCTGCAGGTTTACAAGATTGCCTACCCTTGGGGCGGCGTGATAGACATTGATGCAGTGGGCGTGCCCTGGCTTATTTCAACCTTTTTGTTCGGCATTTACGGCGGCGTCATCACATCAATTGTTTCCACCGTTGGCATTGCGGTTTTTGCGCCCACAGGCATCATAGGCGCCTCGATGAAGTTCGCCGCAACAATCATAATGGTTCTCATAGTTGGCGTTGCCGGCAAAACCCTTGGCTTTGGAAAAAAAGGCATTGCAGTCGCTTTCATTGCCTGCCTTGTGGCAAGGCCTGTGCTCATGGTTTTGTTCAATTACTTTGTCGGCATACCGCTTTTTTTCAGCATCCCTACCGAGGTTGCACTGCAGAAATTTCCTATTGAACTGTTCCTTGTGCCAAACATGATTCTTGCTGCCATTGACTTTTGGGTTGCGTACGCACTTGTTTTCGGGACAAAATTGCGAGAGCGCGTGAAATGATTGGGCTAAAAGGCTTTTCCGTTTCCTTCGGAAAAAATCTAGTGCTTGATTGCCTGAACCTTGCGGTTGGGGCCGGGGAAAGGGTTTCGGTTATAGGCGCAAACGGCTCGGGAAAGTCAACGCTTGCCTTCGCGCTTGCCGGCGTCATTCCGGATTTTGTCGAGGCAACTGTTTCAGGAAGGCTTTCCTCCAAAAATGCCGCGCTTATAATGCAGAACCCGAGCGCGCAGTTTTTTGCAATGAGCGTGAAAGAAGAGCTTGGCGGGCAGGGCCTTGCGCTTGCCGGCAAGCTTGGCCTCGGGCATCTTTTTGAAAGGAATGTTTTTCAGCTGAGCGAGGGCGAGAAGCAAAAGGTCAACCTTGTGGCAAACCTTTCCTCGCATGCAGAGGCAATCCTGCTTGACGAGCCGCTTGAGCTTCTTGACCCAAAGCAGGCTGCAAGGTTTCGCTCGCTTTTGGGAAAAATTTCGGAAAAAACGCTGATTTGGCTTGACAAGGAAGACCCATTGCTTCCCAAGGCAAAAAAGTTTTTTTTGGGCAAACGGGAAAGCATTGCATTGCCAGGCCCGCAAAAATTCCCAGCAGGCAAAACGGTTCTCAGGGCAGATTTTTCCCTGCAAAAAAACGGCTTTGCCCTCAATGCGCGCTTTGATTTGAGGCAGGGTGAAAAGATTGCGCTCATAGGCGCAAACGGCTCTGGCAAAACAAGCCTTTTGAAGGCGCTTGCAGGCATTGAAAAATTCAAAGGCAGGATTGAGTGCCCGGGCGGTTTTTCTTTTGCGCCGCAGAATCCCTCACATCTTTTTTTCAAGGAAAAGGCAGGGGAAGAGCTTGTGCAGCCGCGCAACGCTTCAATCCTTGGCATCCGAAGCCTTCTCAGCCAAAGCCCAGGGCTTTTGAGCAAGGGCCAGCAGAAAATGCTGGGCGTTGCCGCAATCAGTGGCAGGGGCGTTGCATTGCTTGACGAGCCCACAACATGGCTTGACCAAAAAAACAAGGCCCTTGTTTACAATTTCATTTCCGGGCGGAACCAGCCCATGGTTATCGCAACCCATGACAGGGAACTGCTGCGTTACTGCAGCAGGATTTTTATGGTTGAAGGGGGTGAAATTTCGGAATGTTCCAGTACAGCAGCAAATCGCTTTTTTCGGGCGTAAGCGAGGAATTAAAGGTCGCACTGCTTTTCGCGGCTTTTGCGCTTGCATTTGCACTGCAGGCGCCGCTTTACCTTGCGCTTTTGCTTGCCTTCAATGCAATGCTTCTTTCCCTGGCAGGATACCGTGATTTTCCAAAACTGCTTGCAGGGCTTTTGCCTTTCCTTGCGCTTGCCGACATAGGCTTTTTCATTTTCATGCAGGGCACTGGCATTGACCTTGTGCAGCTCACGCTTGCCTCAAACCTGAGAATTCTTTGCCTCTTTACTGCAACAGCCTTTTTCACCTTTTCAACAGACGTGTTTGCGCTTCTCAGGCTGTTCAAAAAAATGCGTTTTCCCGAGGCTTTCTACCTTCCGCTTTACGTGCTTTTCAGGTTCCTGCCTGAAATAGAGCACGACTTATTGGAAATTGCGGGAATCCAGAAAACAAGGGGCATTTCAAAAAGAAGGCCATTGCTTTACATTAAGTCAATTCTCATTCCACTGCTTTTCACAGTGCTCCAAAAATCCGACGAGCTTGCAATAGCATACTATTTGAGAAAAAGGCGCGAGTCCTTTTAGTTTTTTGACAATGGTCAAAATACTGCATTCACCGCACTATAGTTTCTTCCCTATCCGGGCCCACTGAAACAATGCTTGCAGGAACGCCTACTTCCTTTTCTATGAATGCAACGTATTCCCTTGCTTCTTTGGGCAAATTCCCAAATTTTTTTTCGCTGCCCTTTATTTCAAAGCCAGGCATTTCCCGGTAAACAGGGGCGCATTCCGAAAGCAGTTCCAGGTCGGCAGGCAGCTCTTTGAGCAATTTGCCATTGCATTTGTAGCCTGTGCAGACTTTTATTGTTTTCATGCCTGACAAAACGTCAATCTTTGTGAGCGCAATTTCTGTGAAGCCATTCAGCCTTGCCGCTGTCCTGAGCAAAACCAGGTCAAGCCAGCCGACCCTCCTCGGCCGCCCTGTTGTTGTGCCAAACTCCTGGCCTTTTTCCCTCACGCTTTCCGCAAGCCTGCCTTCAAGCTCTGTGACAAAAGGCCCTTCGCCCACCCTCGTTGTATAGGCCTTCACAATTCCTATGACGCGCTCAATCTTTCTTATGCCAAGGCCAACGCCGGTGAAAATTCCGCCTGCTATAGGGTGCGAGCTTGTGACAAAAGGGTATGTTCCAAAATCGTTGTCCAAAAATGTGCCCTGCGCGCCCTCAAACAAAACGCTTTTTCCCTCATTCAAAGCCCTGTTTGCCTCCATTGAAACATCCGCCATGCTTTTCGCGAACTCTTTTCCCAGCGCGTTGTATTCAGCAAAAATCGCCTCTTTTGAAACAGGCATTTCCGCATTGTAAACTTTTTTCAAAACGTTTTCGTTTTCCGCAAACCCCTCTTCAATTTTTTCCCTCAGCCTTTCAGCATCAACAAGGTCGCAGAACCTTATGCCAGCCCTGTTTGCCCTGTCGGCATAGCAAGGCCCTATTCCCCTGCCAGTAGTGCCTATTTTTGCCTTTCCTTTTGCGGCCTCTTTTGCGCCGTCCAGGGCATTGTGCCAGGGCATTATTATCTGGGTCCTTGGGTCAATCAGGAGCTTCGGCGAAAATTCGCCTTCAAGCTGTTTCATTTCTTCTTTTAGCACAAGTGGGTCAAGGGCAACGCCCGCTCCTATAAGGCATTTCTTGCCCTGCAATGCGCCGCTTGGCAAAAGGTGAAACTTGTATTTTTTGCCTTGTACCACAACAGTGTGCCCTGCATTGTTCCCGCCATTGAACCTTACAACCAAATCGGCCTTTTCGGCAAGCAAATCCACTATTTTGCCTTTTCCCTCATCTCCAAACTGCGCGCCAACAACAACAATTGAAGCCATAACTGTCCCTAACAAGCGAATAGGGGAACGATTTTTAAAACAATTGCAGTCCTTAAATAATATGGTAAGAAAAGATACCGATGGAAAAGAGGCCCTTACTTTTGATGATGTCCTGCTTGTTCCAGGGCTAAGCGATGTGCTTCCAAAAGACGCAGATTTGAAAACGCGTTTTTCAAAAAGGCTCAAAATAAACATTCCCCTTGTTTCAGCCGCAATGGACACTGTTACCGAGGCAATGACTGCCATAGCAATTGCAAGGGAAGGCGGCATTGGCATTATCCACAAAAACCTTGGCATTGAAGAGCAGGCTGCCGAAGTCACAAAGGTGAAGAGAAGCGAATTTCTCATAGTAAGCAATCCGTTGTGCGTAAGCCCTGATGACACGCTTGCCAAAGTCTTTGAAATCCAGCGGGCAAAAGGCATAGGCTCTTTTCCGGTCGTGCGCAACCAAAAGCTCATAGGCATCCTGACACAGAGGGACCTTGCGTTTGAAAAAAATCCCGCAAAAAAAGTCGCGGAGCTCATGACAAAAACTGTTGTGAGCATTGACCACGAGCCAAGCATTGACGAGGCAAAAGAAATACTGCACAAGCACAGGATTGAAAAGCTGCCGATAGTGGACGGCAAAGGGGTGCTTGTAGGAATGCTTACCGCAACCGACATAAGAAAGCAGGAAATGTTTCCCTTTGCCACAAAGGACAAAAAGGGCCAGCTTGTCGTGGGCGCCGCCGTAGGCGTCAAGGATGAAGAAAGGATTGTAAAACTTGTTGAGGCTGGCGTTGATGCAATAGTTGTTGACACGGCGCACGGCCACAGCAAAGGCGTTCTGGATGCCGTAAAGCGCTACAAGAAAGAGTTCGCAATTGATGTCATTGCCGGAAATGTTGCGACTGCAGAGGCAGTGCACGACCTTGCCGCTGCGGGCGCAGACGCGATAAAGGTTGGCGTTGGCCCGGGCGCAATCTGCACTACAAGAATAATAAGCGGCGTTGGCATTCCGCAGTTCACTGCAGTGCTTGACTGCTCAGAAGCGGCGGAAAAGTACGCTATCCCGATTATTGCCGACGGCGGAATCAGGTACAGCGGCGATATCGTAAAAGCGCTGGCTGCCGGCGCCTCAAGCGTAATGCTCGGCTCGCTGTTTGCGGGCTGTGATGAAACGCCCGGAAGAACGGTTTTCCTCAACAACAGGAAATTCAAGCAGTACAGGGGAATGGGCAGCGTTGGCGCAATGCAGAAAGGCTCAAAGGAACGCTATTTTCAGGGAGATGTAAGCGAGGCAAGCAAGCTTGTTCCGGAAGGCGTTGAAGGCCTTGTGCCATACAAGGGCATGCTGGGCGAAATGGTTTTCCAGTTGCTCGGCGGCCTTCGCTCAGGAATGGGAATGGTCGGCGCAAAAGACATTGAAACCCTGAGAAAAAACACAAAGTGGGTGAAGATTACGGCCGCCGGAGTGAAAGAATCGCACCCCCACGACCTGATTATCACCGAAGAAAGCCCGAACTATTCGGGAAAATAGCTTTTTTTTGCTGGAATCATTCAATTTCCGGTTTCCTGAAAATTTTTGCATCAGGATTTTTTTTGTATGCCTGCCACCAGTTGTCGACAGTGCGCCTGTTGATGTTGTGGCTTCTGCTCACATCTATCATTCTCTTGCCAGAAGCAATTTCTTTCATCAGCATGAGCCTGAAACCGCCGGAAAAATTGCGCCCTTTTTCAAGCCCAAGTTCGCCATAAATAGGGTCTGCGTTGAATGCTTTTCTTAATTTTGCATAAGACCTGGAGAGGGTTAGCCCAATGGCATCTGGTGTTTTTTCGAAGTGTGCTGCGGTTTCCTTGATTGTCTTCGCTTCGCCATCCTCAAACCCATATTTGTATGCAGTCACCCTTTCTTCTTCCGGAGTCAGTTTCGCGTTCTTAAAAAGCCCTGCAATTCTTTTCCGCTGCTCAGGAAAGTTGCCTGAAACGATTTCCAACGGGTCTGGATTGTGCCTTCTCATCAACTTTATGGCAAAGAAATTTTCAAGCGCCCTGTTCCTTCTAATATAGTACCTTGTATTCTTGACCAGGTTCCTTGCGCATGTGAAAAGATATGCCTCTGCCCTGTCCCTATTCTCTACATTTGGCAGCCTTTCAAGAAAAGTCAGGCATGTGTCCTGAACTAGGTCTTTGGCAAGCTGATGATTTTTCGGAAAGCACCTAAGAAAAAAGGCTTCAAGCTTGGGCAAACTAGGTTCAAGATACTCCTTTGAAAATTGCGCTCGCATTGCAAGGCTTGCTTCCCTTGGGGCGCGTTTCCTTCTTGGCATAAAGGAATAATTCCCGTGCCTTCTTAATAAACTTTCCGAAGAATTGCACAGGGCAGGGTTAAAGAGTTTGGTTTTGGCTCAGATTGTTCCCTTCAAATAAGCAAGCCTTTTTTCTTCAGGGAATTTTTCTATTGCATATCTTAACATTGTCCTCGGCATTTTCCCGTAATGCTTTTTGAGGAAAGCCTCTTCCGCAGCCAAATCCCTGTTGCCTGTTTCGCGGATCATCCAGCCAACCGCCTTGTGAATCAAATCATGCTTATCGTTCAAAAACAGCTCGGCTATTGCAAACGTGTCCTTGAAATCTTTTTCTTTTATGAATGCCAATGTTGCCATTATTGCAATCCTTTTTTCCCAAATGATTTGGGATTTTGCAAGCCTGTAAAGCATTTTCCTGTCTTTGTCCAGCAGGAATGCGCCCACGATTTTCGGCGCAGTCAAATCAACAAGGTCCCAGTTGTTCACGCCGGCCATGTTTTCAAAATAAAAATCAAAAATTTTCCTTTTTTCTTCTTCGCCTGCCTTTGAAAACTTTTCCACAAGAATAAGCAGTGCCACAAGCCTTTCTTCATGGATTCCTGATTGCATTAACGGCGCAAGCTGCTGCAGGGCAATGCCCTTGTGACTTTTGGCAATTTCCCTCTGTTGCCCAATGGTCAATCCAAGGAATTTGTCGCCTTCCCCATACTCGCCTTTGCCTGTCTTGAAATAACGCTGCATTGCCGCAGCGCACCTGGCATTTGCAAGCGCGGCAATTTCCTGTTTCAAAGAAGCCATAGATTATACTCCTGTTGTTTTTGGGTATGGGTTTAAAGGACAGGTCTTTTTAGGCATATTAATAACAAGAGTTTTTATTTTGTTTTATTCGTTTTCGTTTAGGAATGAGGCGCGAACACCTGTTTGTAATCATTTCCGGGATTCTCTCCGGTTTCATTGTTTTCGGCGGAAACGTCTTTTCAGACCTTGGATTATCGCTATTTGAAATCTCTTTTTTGCTTTATGTTTTTGCAATCCCTTTACTGTTACCTTTTGTCCTTTTCAGAAAAGAATCTGCTTTCAAAAAGGAAATGTTGCCCTACTGGTTGCTCTTTTCCATCGCAACAACTCTGACAGTACTTTGTCAATTTGGCGCGGTCATATTGGGTGTGCCAGTAGCAATAGTGGTGCTATTGCTTTACACACAACCATTGTGGACAACCTTATTCAGCAAGTTTTTCCTAAAAGAGCCGATTGGAAAAATAGGGGCAATTGCCTGTGCATTGGTAATAGCAGGGGCAATTTTTGTTGCAAATCCTTTCCAAGTAGACCTTGGAAAAAACTGGTTCGGGCTGTTTGTTGCATTGGCTGGAGGCATTAGCCTTTCGGCTTGGATTATCACTGGCAGCGTTGCGAGCAAGAAAAAAGGGGATCCCTTTGCCACCACTTTTTTCGAATTGCTTTTTATGATAATCTTCATTTCGCTATTTTTCCCCCTGCTTACCCTTTTTACCAATGACCCAAAAATAGTTCATTTTTCATTCAACTGGCCAATCCAAATCTGGGCGCTCATTTTCTTATACACCCTTTTTGCAGAAGTAATAAACCATATATGTTACATCAAGGGCACCCAAAAGATTTCAACAGCTGATGCAGGAATAATCATGCTGTTAGAGCCGATCAGCGGAGCATTGCTAGCAACACTGTTTTTGAGCCAAGCACTGACCGTTACAACGATAATCGGCGGAGCACTAATTTTGTGCGCGAACTATTTAGTGATTTCACGAAAAAGCAAGCAATAAAAATTGTTTTGCACGGGGGCGGGATCGAACCGCCGAACGCACTAAGCGACAGGATTTCGCAGGCAATTTCTTTTTACATCCCTGGAAAGCTTTTGCAATTGCATTGCAATTGCCTGTTTTGCGAAGCAAAACGTTCTTTTCCCAGGGCTTTTCTTTTAAAGAAAAGGCCTCTTGAGTCCTGCGGGTTTGACCGCTTCCCTACCCGTGCATTTGGTAATAGTAATTTAATCAGGGGGTTTATTTAAGTTTTCTTGTTTTGGGCAATGGATCAGAATTCGAGTTCGTCGCCTTGCTTTATTATGGGAAACTTTCCGTTTTCCGCCCTTAGGAATAGCGCGCCTTTTTGACCTGGCTGAATGCTTCCAGCGCTTTGCTTTGCAACCTGCACATCTTTCACTACAAGGGTTGCGCCGCCGAACTTTGTCTTGTCCTTTTTCTTTATTTTGCAGCCGGCAGTGCCCTGCACCATCAAAACATTCTGCACGTGAAAAATGCCTGTTACCAAAAAGCCCTTTGCAGGCAGCAATTCCTCTTCCTCTGCGGCCTGTGGGAACGGCTCTTCTTCAGCCTCAGCCTTTTCCTGCATTTTTGTTTTGCTTGCATTTGGAATGCAGACGCCAAGCTTTTCTTTTTCCTCGCCCTGCTTTTTGAACAAAGAGCCCAATATGCCCACAAAATCCCCCTATTATAATAGCCCCTAAAAGGTTATAAAAGCCTTTTTACGCTGCACGTAAAAAGCCTTGGGAAAACTGCGCTTCGCACAAAGCCTTTTTGCCAATGCAAAAAGCCTTGGGAAAGCCAAAATTGCTGATGCAATTTAAAGCCTTTTTGCCAATGCAAAAAGCCTTGGGAAAATCAAAACATAGAAAAGCAACAGCTTTTCGTGCCTCGTACCCTGCAGGGCACTCGGTTGCTGATACAATTTTAAGCCTTTTTGCCTGTTAATAATGGATTGTGGTTGAATGCCTTTGGAAGAATTCAGGAAAAAGATTGATGCGCTTGACGAAACGCTTTTGGAAACACTGGCAAAAAGAATGCAGGTGTCTTCTGAAATAGGCGCATTCAAGAAGAAAAATGGCATTGCCTTCAAGGACCCTGAAAGGGAAAAACAGCTGATTGCATCCCGAAGAAAACTTGCCGAAAAGCTGGGCCTGAGTCCTGTGTTTGCGGAAAAGCTTTTCAGGGCAATTCTTGGCGAATCGCTCAAAATTCAGAAGCAAAAAAACAAGCCGAAACAATAAAATAGGTGCTTGAGCCTTTCTTTTCATTGATGTTTGGCAGGATTTATTTTCTGGCTTTGGGCGCAATGCTTTTCTTTATCGGCACAATGCTTTCCTTTGCCACAGCAGCATTGCCGCCAGCCCATGTGCCAAGATTTCGGATGCGCTTTCCAGGGCACCGCAAGGCATTCCAATTGCATTCAATCCCTGTTCCATTTATGCCAATATGCCAGGCACCTCAATCCTATTGCAGGTGATTGGCATAGCAATTGCCGTTTTTGTTCTTTTCCTAATGGCCAAGGGCGCAGGCAAAGCGCAGCCCGCCTGCCCAAAATGCAAACAGGCACTGCCTGAAAAAAGCCTGTTCTGCCCGAAATGCGGCGCAAAGCTGGCAGCCCACGAAAACGAAAAATAAAAAAAGAGCGCAGGGAACGAGATTCGAACTCGTGCTCCCTTTCGGGAACGAGCTGGCCGCATTGGAAAAGAATTTGCTTGGCTAATTCTTGCAATTGCAATTCAATTGCCTCTTTTTCGCGAAGCGAAAAAGGCTTCTTTCCCGCTTTGTTTTGCGAAGCAAAACGTTCTTTTCCCAGGGCTTTTCTTTCTAAGAAAAGGCCTTAGCAGGCTCGCGCGTTAAACCACTCCGCCATCCCTGCATTTCATGCATTTGATGGCGGTTTTTTCCCGAGGCTTTTTTTCGTGAGAAAAAAAGGCTCTCCGCCATCCCTGCATTAGATGACTTTAACAGATTTGGGTGTGTTGTCTATTTAATTGTTTTCTAAATGCCGCAAAAACAAGTTTTTTATACTTGAACCGGCTTTATATAAGCACAGATGATGAGCCCGAAGATTGTTGAGCTTTACGCGGTATTGCTTATTTTGTGCACTGCGGTGATGTTTTTTGGCCTGTTTCAGATGCAGTCCGGGCTTTCGGCTGTGATGAACCATGCCCTGGTTTCGCCATTGCAGTCAATCCTGTACGGCGTGCAGATTGCCGCGCTTTGCCTTGTGGTCACAACATTCATAATATTTGTTTTTTTCAAAAAGCTCTACAAAAGCCATTCTGAACTGAAGAAAAAGGCCGGTGTGAAGGAATAAATAGCGGTTTGCACTTATTAAGGGAAAGAGCGGCTGTTCGCCTTTTTTTGGGCGCACGTTGTTTTTTTTTTGGAGGTATGTCGATGGTTAAGCAAAAGCTGATGGTTAAGCAAAAAGTGATGATTAGGCAAAAACTGTCAGTAACATTGGATGATTTGGACAAGGCAAAGCAGCAGAATTTTTGGCAGGCAAGGCTGCTTGAAATGCAGGGCCTGCTCAAGGAAAAAAGGTATTCCGCCTTGTCGCGGCGAATCAGTGACCTTTTGGAGTGCGACAGGGTAACTGGCAGGATAAAGCCACCGAAGTCCGAAGCAAGCAAAAACAGGGACGAATAAAAAAGCGCCTTTAGAGTGTTGATTGTGAAAAACCTGGTTCTCAAGGTTTCGGTCCTGTTGCTGGTCTTGGCGCTTGTGGTTTCGCTGACTTTGGCAACGATGAAATTGCTGAATCCGCTTGTTTTTTGGGTTCTGGCCGGCATTTCGGCTGTTTTTGCATTCAAAATTCTGCCCAAAATAAAACAGTAAATTCAGGGTAATTCAATGGAATATGCAGAAAACATGGTAATATAACATAGTTTAGCCATAATTATGTTGGAGCTGGTGTTGTTATGGACCAAAAAGAGATTATTGCGCTTGTGCGCAGTGATGTAAGAAAACACGAAGAGGGCAAATTGGACCGCATGCCCACAATCAGCCAGTATGCAAAGCAAGCCCACCTGACAATCAGCGCATTTGAAGTGCTCTTGCTCAAACTGCCTGAAAAAGAACAGGCTTACTGCTACAATCACGAGAGCAACGAAGAAGACTGAACGCCTAGGGGGCTAATCAAAAGTCCTTAAAACGATTTGCCAAAGGAAAAGTTATATTGATTGGAATGGAAGTGGTGGTGTGCAATGGCTTTTTTGTCAGGAAAAGTTCTGGACGTGCTGAAAAAGGGCGCCGAAGTGAAATCCGCCGATGCCACAGTGCTTGCTTTGGTTGAGGCTTTTGACAAGGGCATTGTGCTTGCAATAGTTGAGCCAAATCTAATTGATGAAATCGCAAAAGAACAAACAGTGATATTAAGGCGTGAAACGCCAAACCCGCAAACGGCTTTTTTTGTTGTAACAAAAATAGTAAGCGGAAAAACGGCAAAAGCCGTCAACGATGCTTTTGCCAGGCAACTCAAAAACATGCAAGAGCAACAAATGCGCCTTGCGGAACACAGGGCGGAAAACAGCGGAATGATAGGATAACAAGCCTTGGAACGCGCCTCAATATTGGGCACGCTTTTTTCGTTGCGGGTTTCTACAATGCATTCTTTTTTTTTGTGAGTTGAAGCTCACTTTTGGTTCAGGCGGTAAAACAGCTTCTTTTTTGTTGTTTCGAATTGTTTTTCCGGAAGCATGCCGAAAACGCCTTGCAATGCGTCTTTGAACCCATTTGAGTTCACTTTTGATACAATTTTTTCAATGCTTTCCAGTGGAATTGGAACTTGTCTTGAGATTTCCGCAATCTTTTTTCTGTCAAGCTTTGTTGAAGCCAGCATGAACACGTCTCTTATGTCGGATTTCCTGCTGCTTATTGCTTTCATTACAAAAAGCATTTCAGGGTCTGCCACTCTGGCTTCAATTCTTATTGGGCTGCCTTTGCCAAAGATTGTTCTTTTTGCCGAGTATTTGAAAATGAGTTCTGCCGGAAACAATGTTCCTGTGAGCCTGTCTTCAATGGTTTCTGCCAAAATATCGAATGTGGCCAGGACTGGTTTTTTGGTTGCAAAACGAAGGAATTCGCCGCTGTAACTTGGCAATGTGCCCTCTGCCTTTTTGGCAAAGCCTTTTGATTCGAGAACCTTTTTTACTGCAAGCGTTGTCTTTTTGTCCTTGACAACAATGTCGCAGTCCACAGAGAACCTTGGAAGGGTGTAAGCATTTATTGCATAGCCTCCGATGACAACAAACTCGGCCTTTTCCCTTAATAATTCCTCGAGCACGGAAAAAGTGAATTTTTCCCTTTCCTCAAAAATCATAACGCTTCCCTTGCCTTTGCCAACATTTCTTTCGATGCAGTGGTCTTCTTTTTGTATTTGCCGGACAAGTAAGCCAACACGTATTCAAAGCTGTCCTTGTTGGCCTCGCAGAAGCTGATGGTTTCCTGCAAAGGCTCAACAGGCTTGCCGTTGTGAAAGTCGATTTTCATTGAAGCAACTGGAACCAAGACAACGAATTCGCCAACTGTGTTGGAAGGGGCCTCAGTAAAAAACTTTATTTCTTTTGAGTCCAAGAACTGCTTCCACTTAGGCAAATCTTTTTTTAAAACCTTGACAAAAAATGGGGAATATTCCCAACTCCTTTGAATATATGTTTCATCGCTCCATACTTCAGCCGAGCTGGCTTTTGTGAAACAGTAGCTCAATCCGGATTCGGATAAAGCCATCTCAACTTTTGGCTTAAACAAATCAGAAACCGCGTCCTTGGGTGAAATGCAGGCATAAATCCCCCTTACTGGGCTTTTCAACCATCCCGATTCAACCAAATTAAAAACCAATTTTTTCAACATCTGCCTTGAGAAATACCAGCGGATGCTATTCAAATCAAATTGCTTGTCAGCAAACTTCAAATACAATAAGGAATACAAGGAGAATTCCTGTTTGGTCAATGCTTCCGCCATACTAATACATATAAAAAGAAAAGAATAAAAAGGTTACCGTATAGGTAACCACGCCCTGGGTAGAAGCGTGGGCAATTAGTTAAACTACTCTGCCAATAATATTACGCTTTCCTTCTTTATAAGGCATATGGTTAAAAGCAATTGTGCATAATACTCGGTAGTTATGGCTAAAATTTCAGCACTTTCAACCGTTAAACAGCATAAAGTTCAGGGCAAGGTCTATTTTTCCACAGGCATTCCTTTGAGCATTGCTGTTGACGTGCTTGGATTGGTTAGGGATGAGAAAAAGCAAAAGCTTTGCTGGCAAATAGACGCCGGCAAAGTGGTTGTGGAGAAGAAATTTGTATGAAAAGAAAACGTGCTCAAAAGAAATTAACGAATTGGGATGTAGAAAAGCTGGATAAGGAACGAAATTTTACCTATCTTCTTTTGTCGTTGGCGCTAATAATCACGGCGGGTCTTTCTAGCTTTTATTTCTCTCAAATATTCCAGCTGAGCGATAAAGTTTCTGATTTTGACCTTGAAAGGAGAGTTTTTTACATTGAAAACGAAGTAAAAACAGATGACAATTTTTTGGTGATCGATCAAAATAGTTATCCTGTTGCAGTACAAGAAAGAATAAACCTGTATCATCGGTTTATCGAGCCCTTAAATCAACAATTTACTTTTTTCATAGGCTTATTCATATTTTCTCTTTTGCCATTATTCTTTGTAGTTTGTGGCCTCTTATCTCTTTTGGACACTACTTTGGGTGATTGGAAGTGGACTATTGCCAGAATTAAACATTCGCGAAATATGGTACGAAATTCTATCTATTTTACATTCACTGGTTTTATAGTAGCTATAGAGCTTTTTTCAAGCCGGAATCAAGAACCTACGCTATGGACGGCTGCGTTCTTTGGTGGCATTATGTTTTTGACGGTTATGTTTATTTTCTTTTTTTCCCACCCAGACCTTTTGGAATCCGCAATTAAAAATAAGTGGATCGCCTCAAAGAAAACAAGAGAAACAGTAAGGGGAAAAATTACTAGTAAATTTAACGAAATAAAGTCTTGGTGGAAAAAGAAGTGATTTGAGTTGAGTTTGTGGAGAAAAATTAAGCGAACTTTGCGGCATTGGTTTGCCTCACCCAGAAAGAAAAAATACGATAGCGATGCATATCACGTTTTGAGGATAAGGCGAGATGGTGATGTTTTTGTCAAAGAAATGCGAATGTGGATTAATCCCCAAGATGATTTATTTACAGTGCAAGGTGCAAAGTTAATTTTTCCTCATAACAGATTTTATAAAAAAGGCAGGCAGTATTATTCTCGCAGAAAAATAAGGCGATGGAAAAGAACAAGAAGAAAAAAGAAGTGATTTGAATGGGTCAGGAAACTGAATGGCATAAATCATTTGAAAAGATAATGAAAGAGACGGAAGAAAAATTTGAGAAAAGTCTTATTGCTCAACGAGAAGGTGTTGAACAAGGCAGCCCAATTGATGTTTACTATTTTTATAAAAGGCTTATAAAAGAATTAGAAAAACACAAGTTTCGCACTAAAAACCTCGACCCTATTGGAAAATACCAACCGAAATTGGTCGTATACAAAGATAATTTGAAAAAAGAAAAGTGGGAGAAATTACTTATTTTCTGCTCAAATAAAGGCAAGAACATTGGGTTTAGTTTAAATATAGACCTTGAAGAAAACTTAAAAAAATTCAGCAAAAACGTCTATATAATCATTAAACGGTGGCCTCCAATAGAAGGCAAATCTTATTTTTTAATTTCCTATATCAACGCAAAAGACGATTTTAAAATTTGGGGAACTCGCCAATCCTTATATAATTATAACCAGTTAAAAAACGCGGTTGAAATAGACACCCGAACCGAGGATGAGTTTCTAACGGCGTTAGTTCACTTTTTGAAAACCAACTAATTAAAGCCGGCATAAATCATTTTCAGTAGGTTTTTCGCTGTTCGTCTGAACCTTGCAAACCTTTTTATTCGCCTTTTTCCTCGGCTCTATCACTGGCTGAAATTCTTAACAAGCGTGGAAAGTTTACTTGCTAACTTGTGCTTCTATCTGTTTTACGCATTATAAAATAACTAAGAATAAGAGTGTATAATTCGTCGTTTGTCAACTCGTGCCCGTTGTTTTTAAATATTTGTTTTAATCTGCCTGTTAGAGAATCTGGATTGGTTTCAATCTTTTGTTCATTCTGCACTTCAACCATAACCTTTATTGTTTTAGCTGTATCCTCATTATTTGCTGTATAAATATTGTCCAAAGTGTCATAATTTTCGTCAATCATCTGTGATAAGATTTCATGCAGTTCATCAGTTGATTTCAACTCCTCAAGAAATTTTAATATGCTGTTTGATGTTTCCTTCTTGGTAAAGACTTGTCTGGGTTCAACTGATTGTTTTTTAGTCAAATTAATAGCGTCTTTTGCAAGTTTGTCCACGCTAATCGATGTTCTTGTATACATTTTATTGTAAAGAAACTTTTTTGGATTTGTGGCAAATCCAAATCCTCTTGGCGCCTTGAGGCCTAATGAGTGTCGAATATATCTTTTTGGCGAAAGTCTCGCACTTAAGCGACCTTTTATAGACGGCTTCCGAATTCCAATTCTCATACATTATTTTAGGTTAAAAGACTATTTCATTCTTTCGTTCTTTGCCTTAACCTTGCAAACCTTTTTATTGCCGGCAAACCTGCTTTTGTTTCATGGACTTAACCAAAAAGTGGCGGCAGATTGACAAGGCCTTTGTAACGCTCACGTGGTTGATGACCTGACACTACATCCAGAAAACTATATTATGGCTAGTCGCCCTGCAAGACTTCCCGCTTGCAAGCTAAAGGTGAAACAATAAAATAGGAATTTCTAACTAAAATCTTCTTTTTCTATAGTATAGCTTGTCCAATTAATTTGTCTGGTTGTATCAAAAGAGTAGCCGTCGTCATCAGTCATTATCTCAAAAATCTGCTGTTCAGATTCACTGTCATTTTCCAAGTTATTTATGTATATACTGGAACTCTTCTCATTTATTTTTCCTATATAAAAACCATCTATCGGTTCTAACAACGGAGCCCCGCTTAATTCGGGATATATGTCTTCAATGTTTTTTATTTTATTTTTAGTAAAAGCAAGGATGCAGTGTCCTATGTTTTCATCTATGCTATAACACACCACTGCGGGATAAATATAGTCGCTCCAACTAATTGCTTTTGCATGTTCATAGTAAACAGAATAGCGATCAAAGGACAAATCATAGTTTGCATAATAAGGTGCGTACACCCAACTTTCTATTGTTACCTTATTCAAATCAGAACAATTTTCTAAAAAATAGTTTATTTCCGCTTTGTAAAAAAGGGCGAAATCTTCACAATCCCCGCCTTTATTTACAATAAACTCTTCTAAGGAAGATGTTGTGTCAGTAAGCCACCAGTCACCCCTAAAAAATTCGACATCATCGCGATAGTGCAGAACGCCTACAGTGTCATTCAGCCATGGAGGGCAAGCGGCTTTTATTGCGCAAGTATCGTTTTCTAACTTAATGCACTTTTTCAACATATTTTGCTTAAGTATATCCACCATTACTCCTTTATCGGGTAATTTTGAATTATCTTTTAAAAAAGTTATTTTTTCTTCTAACACGCTTATATTTACATCAGGATTTATCCAATTTATGTATTCGTTACAAATATTTTCTATGATATTTCGTAGTCTAATCGTAGTATCACTATAGTCTGTGTAGGCAAGGCCATATTTGATAATAATTTTTTTGTGAGCCTCAATTTTTGGCATAATTTCTTCAACACACCGATTCATTATTTCTAAAGAGCCGTTCTCAGTATTTTTAACAAACCCCTCATATTCAACAAAGTCAACATGATAATCATCTTCGATTTCATAAAAATTATCCTGGGCATTTAGACATTGTTCGCCGATTTTTACAATAGTTCCATCTTCACAGACTATAGAACTAGAACCGCCATTCGTTTCTTCTAAAGAATCGCTTGTAAAAGAAAATTGTTCAGTTGGTGGGCCACTAATACACCCACTTAACAAGGCGACAATCAAAACCAATGCGCCTAAAAGGGCAAATCTCATATTTATTCGCCTATAAAAAACGGATATAAAGGTTTTGTTGAAACATACTGCCCAAAACAATAAAATAGGGGAAAGGACTTATTAGCAAGTGAATGAAAAGCAAAATAGCATTATTTGCAGGCCTGTTAATAATTAGCTTAATCCTGTCTGGGTGTATTGATACTAAAGAGGAAAGCCCTGTTATTGCACCCGATTTTGGTGACGACCTCGCAGTTGAAAATCAATCTGGTTCCACTCTTTACCGAAATGAAACACAACCAAAGACTGAAGTGCCAACCGCACTAAATCTACAAATAGGGGAGACAGCAAAGACAAGCAAGATTGAAGTCACAATTCTAGCTACTGATTTAGCAGATAGTTATGATTACACTGATTGGATGGAACAGCCCGCTGTGCAACAAGCACCACTGGGAAAACAGTACCTATTGGCTTTTGCGCAAATAAAAAGCGTGAACCAAGATAGTATTTATGCAAGTGCAGGAGACTTTAGTGCCACAGATAGTCAAGGATATTCCTACAATGCAGACGATGCGAGTAATTTTCCTTACCTAAAGGAATTATACAAAAATCAAAAAGTCGATGGGACCCTAATATTTGAAATTCCAAAGAACGCAAAAGACCTAAAAATTTTATTTAATTTTGGAAGCATGTTTACTGAAACAAAACTAGCTAGTTGGGAAATAAAACAAGAACCACCCGAGGAATGGCAACCAGGCGTCATGGAAATAGAAATTCCGCCGTTTCAGGCACTATTTTTAATGGACAATTACTATCTTACTTTCCAAGATTCAAATTGGGGTGCGTGGAATGGCCCCATGACACTAATTGAACAGAATACTGCAAATAAGCCTAGCACAATCTGCAACAAAATAGAAACAGGAGACTTAAATTATTTAAGTTGTGAAGTAAGACTTATCAAGGGGCTCCCAATCTCAGTTCACGAGGAGATAACAGTTTATTTCACACTAAACCCAGTTAATTGGAATAACAGAATTGAACTTCCTAACCTTAGATACTATGAAGAGCATTATCAAAAATTTAATCAATTAGAAATTGTAAGTATAAAAGTTGGAAATCACAGAAACTGGGTGAATTAATTCCTTTTACGCCCCCTGAAGCCCCGCCCGAAACCTTAAAACAGTATTCTGACTTTAAAATAATACGATGAAAAAAGCTGTTTTGATAATGGGGCTACTTTTTACTGTTGCTTTAAGTGGTTGTGTTAATCAAGAGGTATCTGGACCAACCTTTGAAGAAAACACCGGGTTTGTGCCTTCGAATGTGACGCCACAGACGCAAAACGAAGAACCTGATTTTAAATATTGTCCCTATGAGTGTTGTCTTTCAGGAGAGTATATAACAAAAATCTGCCAGTCAAAATTCAAATGCGAAAACAATTCTTGTATTTCGCTGTGCCACGAAGTAACTTACTTTGAGAACATCCCGAAACAAGTTACCGTGCCATATACTGAAAGAGTCTGTGTGGACGTGCCCTATAAAGAAGCTTATCAAGAGCAAGAGTGCCACAAAGAAGAGTTAATCTATTTAAATTCAGCGCTTGGAAAATCAAGCTATTGGAACATAACAGAAGGCTGTGTTATCAAAGCAGCTATTGACGTAACAAACAAAGATACAAATCTAGGGCTTTTTGGAGTAGAATTTAAGTTTGCAACAAATGCAGGTACAATTGTTAGGGAAACTGTTGAACATCAGATAGGTTCTTCTTCATTAAAAATATTTGAAGCAAAATACGACAAGTCCTGCTTTGAACCCGACCCCGAAATAAGCTTTGAAGTGTTAGTCCCACTAAAAGAGGTTTGTGTGATGGTTACCAAATACCAAGACAAAACGAGACAAGAATGCCACGATGAAGCAAGACAAAGAATTGAAACAGTTTATGAAAAGGTTGAAAAGACAAAAACAGTCTGCGAAGACGAACCCGATATTTGTGTAACCTTGAACTGTGATGATAACGAAGAATGCACAGTTGATTCATGCAATGAAAGCGGATGTCATAATAATCCAAAATCTAATGGAGGTACTTGCACAGGCGGAATTTGCCAAAATGGGACTTGCATCAAACAGATAGCACAAGCAACATGCAACCATGAAAATTGTACAAGTAAATCAAATACAAAATGCAGCGGAACAACAAAAGTAACTACAACTTACTACTGTGAAGGTGACGTTTGCAAATCCTCTGAAAGTCAAGAAACAAACAATGTTGAATGTGGGTACAGTGAACAACCAGCACCAGTCATCAAGTCCAATTCTGAGAAAATACAAGACATTATCGCAAACTTTAGTGAATTGAATGGACTATCCGAAGGAGCCTCAATTAGCTTATACATTTTTGACACTGGAGAAAAGTTTGTAATTTACAAAGAAGGCGGCGCAATAAAGGTAAAGAAAAGTGGCAGCGGCGACATTGAAATTACTTTAGGGCAAATTGTTTTTGATTATCTCGCCAAATCCAGCAATGTCTGCGCAAGCATCAAAAGCTTGAAGAACGAGGGAGCACTCTCTGAAAGTGACATAATCGTCAATATCGGTTTCCCGGAT
>Ga0265296_1001014_pt1 | contig 35102 bp, 33 predicted proteins | sample MunlanPumphouse1_FD_189073 | JGI IMG/M metagenome (GOLD analysis project Ga0265296, IMG submission 189073) | Groundwater microbial communities from a municipal landfill in Southern Ontario, Canada - Pumphouse #1 | ecosystem: Environmental > Aquatic > Deep subsurface > Groundwater | place...
CAGAGGAGGCATTCAGCCTTGGGATACCTGTCACCGGTATCATTTGAGCTGAAGGCTATGGCAGCCTAACTTAACTGAGTGTCCGGAAAATTGGGGGAAGATCAACCCCTCTACTGTTCAGGGAAATACCTCTTATCCTTCCTGATCTCTTCTTTCATGCGTCGGATGTGCCCCCTGCCGAGACCCTTGACTTCACACCCCAATTGAAGGTACCCTTTGATTTTTCGGTCATCGAGCAGTCCGAAACAATCGATTACTGCAATCGGTTTACCTATAGCTTTAATTACTTCCTCCGGGTCCAGATCGAGGTAAGCTTTATGGCGCACAGCAAAGACGAGTGCATCAATGCCGTTAAACGCCTCTGCAAGATTTTTTTGCACTTTCAAATCTCTCAGCTTCTTCTGATTATGGAAAAAAGTCCTCAAGCTTTTACGGGGATAGCTATCCTGGCCTACAAACTCCCACCACTGGTCAACATAGGGATCATGCACCCGTATCTCAGCTCCCATTTCTGTCAGCCGCCGAACAATGATCTCGGAGCCACTGTAGCGGGTATCTCCCACATCCTCACGGTAGGAGGCGCCCAGTATCAGTATTTCAGCCCCTGCAATGGGAAGGTTCATGTTTCTAAGAGCGTCCCTCACGAACTGCGCTGCATGTAATGCCCGGGTATCATTGATATCGATGGCAAGCGGAGTTATCCTGAACAAATCATCTTCAAATCCAAGTATATGCTTATATGACCAGATACCGAGACCGCCATCCTTCGGAAGGCAGTACCCACCGATTCCGGGACCGGGGAAGAGCAGGTTGCTGTGCGTCGGCCTGACCCTGACCGCATCGATGACTTTGATAATGTCTACTCCGTTTCTCTCTGCAAATTTTGACCACTCGTCCATAAACGCAAGTATGGTCGCGCGAAAGCTGTTTTCGACAATTTTGGCAGTCTCTGACTCAATAGGCCTGTCAAGGACAGTGAGGGGATAGTCCTTTGTATTGATAACCTCGTTGAGGAATTTCACCACCAGCTCTGTAGCGGCTTTGCTGACACCGCTGCAGACCCTCCAGAAGTCACGAACGCTCGCCACATAATTCTTGCCGGGCATTACCCTCTCATAACTATGGGCCAGCAGTGGGTCGGTCTCTATCCCTCTCTTCCTGAAGCTCTTCTTCATCAAGGGGAAGACGATCTGCTCTGTAGTCCCTGGAGCAACAGTGGTCTCGATGAGTACCAATGTATCGGGCTTAATATGACGTGCAATGATTTCAAAGGATTCTTCCAGAGAAGTCATTTCAACATGGCCGCTCCTTACATTGCCGAGTGTATTCTTGAGGTAATCGAGTTGCACGTCCACTATCACAACGTCCGCCAGGGAGAGCACGTCATAGATAAATGTCGCGGTCAGGGTCTTCTTCTCAAGTACGCAACGCCTTATGAGCGGTTCTACCTCAGGATCTTCTGACTTTACCGGGGAGAGCCCCTTGTTAATGGTAGCTATTTTCCAGTAACTCCTGACACTTGGTCGCTGCATACCAATAACAAACTTCGACGGGCTTCCGTCCTCATTCACCGTATCGGCAACTATGGCTGCCATAACCGCACCCACAAAGCCCACCCCCATAACCACAACGATTTCCCGGCCGTTTGCCTTTGCTTTTGCAACCAACGCCTGCACCCGTACATATTCTCGTGCATATTCCTCTTCAAGAGGCAATGGGTGCTCAGTGCCATCGGGACTAACAGAAACATCTCGTATCATTCTCATTCCACCTTTCCTCAATTCTTTCCTTAATAACCGGCTTTCCAAGCATTTTTAGAAGTTTTTCTTTTGTCACTTTATTTGCTCCATTGCTATAATTCTTATTTTCTTTCTTATGATTACAATGAAATTATTGACAAGGCAGATGTGCTTGAAAAAGGTTGGCCATTTTTTGAATTAGGATTCTGCCTGACTAACTTCTGCGAGACAAAGAGCTATGATTTTATACAATTGAAAACCCTTTCTTTGCACCAGAATAGCCGTCCATAATCTGCATTACTAAGCCTCTGAACTTCTGATAGTCAATCGGTTTGATCATGCAATAAGAATTGGATAACCCGGCAAGCGCGCTCATCAATCTCTTATCAATACTGTCTGAAAGGATAATAAAGGGGATTCTGCTCTTTTTTATATCAGGCAGAAGAAAATGACTGTAGGGATAACTCGTGACAATGAGACCTATCTTTTTATCTTTGATTCTTGACAACAGATTTTTGCCATTGGTCATTGTATATGTGCAGGTCTCCATGCCGTATCCGACAACTTTAAGGAGCGCGTAACAGATACGGCAAAAACCTTTGTTATCAATGATTAAGATTTTTTTCCTACTCGCAGGCATTACATAATAGTAAGCAAATTTATTGGATATACTTTAGAGAAGCTCATGCTCTCTCAGTCTTTTATAAAAAGCCTTTCTTGATATAGCAAGTATTCTGGAAGCCTCTGACTTATTCCCGTCACATTGCTGAAGAACATTCTTCATTGCATCACGTTCAATTTCTTTCAAAGTCATTTGCGAACTGTTGATTTCTTTCAGTCTCCCGGGCCTGCTGCACTCTATAGGGAGATCCTTTACGGTAATCTTGTCTCCCTTTGCAAGAAGAACCGCCCTCTCCACTACGTTTTTAAGCTGCCTGATATTTCCAGGCCAATGGTAAGTTTGAAAAATATCCATTACTTCATCCGATGCAGTGAGCATTTTATTTTCCCTGACGCACATTTCTTTTATGAATTTTACGGCGAGAAGAGGGATATCCTCTCTCCTGTCCCTGAGTGGAGGCACGCTTATATGCACGACGTTTATCCTGTAAAAAAGGTCTTCCCTGAATCTGCCGGCTTTCATTTCCTTTTTCAGGTCCCTGTTGGTCGAGGATATCAGCCTGAACTTCAAATCAATCTTCTTATTGCTTCCGAGACGCTCAATCTCTCTCTCCTGAAGTACCCTCAGGAGCTTTACCTGCAGGTTTATCTCAAGCTCGGCAATTTCATCAAGAAAAAGAGTACCTCCGGCAGCTGCCTCAAATTTTCCGAGTTTTAATGAAAGAGCACCGGTAAATGCCCCTTTTTCAAAACCGAAAAGCTCAGCCTCAAGCAGTTCCCGCGGGATAGCAGCGCAGCTCATCGCAACAAACGGATTATTCTTTATCGAACTGCTGTAGTGCAAAGAACGCGCAATCAGTTCTTTGCCCGTACCTGTCTCCCCTGTAATGAGAATGCTGCTCTCAGAATCCTTGACTGTCTTTATAGTTTCCTTCATTTTCAAAATATCGGGTGAATTGCCGACAATAAGGGGCTCATTATTTTTCTCGATCACTTTTTCTTTCAATGAAGCGAGTTCTTTCTTCAAATGCCGCTGTTCCACAGCTTTTGATACAATGATCCTGAGTTTCGAATAATCCGGCGGTTTAATGAAATAATAGTAAGATCCCATGGTTAAAGCATCAACAGCATCCTCGACCGTACCATAGGCAGTGAGGAAAATTATCGGGATATCGGGATGGGTTTTATTCAGATATTCAAACAACTGCATGCCGTTCATTCCCGGCATTTTTATGTCAGTTATGACCAGATCGATATCTTTGTGAGAGACTGCGCGGATAGCGCTTTTCGCATCTGTTGCTTCAGAGACATCATAGCCGTCATTAACAAGGATTGCAGACAAGACTTTTATGGCATTCGGCTCATCATCTACAACGAGAATTCTTCCGGCACTATTCATCTGTTCATTTCCGGGAAGAAGAGTTTTACGGTAGTACCTGCACCTTTATCACTTGTTATTTCGAGATGACCACCGTTGGACTGAAGTATTTCACGAGTTATAAACAACCCCAACCCTCTTCCCTTTTTTCCGGATGATACAGGCACGTCAGCATGTCTTTTTGGTTTCATTCCGCACCCTTCGTCTGAAATCTCGACTGTAACGAATTTGTTCCCCAAAATGCTTTTCATGAATGTTTTTATGGACAGCAATCCGCCCAAGGGCATGGCTTCCATGGCATTATCAATGACATTGAGAATCGCATGCTCCAGATGTAATGAGTTTATCATCACCGGTGCGATATGTCCATAGTCAATTACAGCCTGGCAATTACGCGACTGCGCTTGAAGGGATATAAGGACAGCGATTTTTTTCAGAACTTTATTTATGTTTACTCCCGTCAACCCTTTGTCGGAAATGGATGTGCTCAAAAAATTTGATATGAAATGATCAAGACGCGATATCTCTTCTTCCATTATCTTTGAAAACTCGACAAGTTTTTTTTCATTGTAATAATTCTCTCTTATATAAATTACACATCCTTTGATCGCATTCAGGGGACTCCTCACCCCGTGGGCAAGGGTTGCAGCAATTTTTCCGATATTCAACAGTCTTTCAGACTGTTTGGAGCGGATAATTGATTTGGAATCGGGACGAAGCATGGTTGTGACATTGACGTTCCTGACTCTTCCGTTAAGATCTTTTTGAGGGATAATGTGTATATCGGCCTTTTTTCTTCCACAAAAACAGATAACCTTCTGTTCCCTGAGTTTCACCGGTTTGCCGTTCTCAAACACACTCAGGATCTGATCTTTGGCATTCCTGTATATCAACGGCATTACTTTGCTCAGGTGAATGCCTTTGATTCCATGGATGGAATTCCCGTAAACGGCCTCCAATTCCTTGCCACATGAAGTGATTCTTAGCCTCTTGTCTACCGCGAAAACAAAGCTTTTTTTGTCAGATTCTATCGTATCCATTCCTTATAAAAGCATTATCGTATAAATGCTCATAGTTACCCAATCCCGGCTGTTCCTTCAAAAGAAGCCGATGTAAATTGCGGATTATTTTTGAGAAATAACTGAAAGGAATCTGATATAAACAATAGTCACCTTTTTCAGATTAATTTTACATCACGTCTTTTTTCATAAAAATCACATGACATAAACATATTAATAGTAGCTTTTTCCCCTGGAGCGTCAATAGCAAACTTAGCTATATCTACGGCCATGTCTAACAAATTAACACTTATCAATCTCTTATGTCAATTTTTATACTCACTTGAAACCAGCCGGATGAGTGATATCTTGCTTGCCAAACAGTTGAAATATTTTTCTTAAAAATTAATGAGTTTTTTCCCATACATGGTATATTCTCTGAGCTACGGTAATATGCGTTAGAATTAGCATCAGCCATAATACGGGCATAATCCATCCGGTTATTGTCGCAAATATCAGAAGGATAATCCTCTCCGGTCTTTCCATGATACCTGTGTGACAGGATTCTCCGAGGCCTTCCGCCCTTGCCCGGGCATAACTTATCAAAAAAGCTCCGACGAGTGTTCCGAGACTAAGGAATGAGCCGGTGTGGTTGCCGTTTGCGGCAAGGTAGTATGAAAGAGAGAGAAAGAGGAAGGCGTCGGAATACCTGTCGAGGACCGAATCGAGAAAGGCGCCGAATTTTGAGGTTTTTCCTTTTGTCCTTGCAACTATTCCGTCGAGCATATCGAAGACGCCGCCAATCAGAATCAAAATGCCGCCCAGTTTTATATTTTGAGGAATAACAAAAGCGGCAAGAACGGTTATGAGAAATCCGGCAATGGTAAGCGCATTAGGACTGAATGGTATCCTTTTGGCAATTGAACCGAGAGGGACGTCAAGGAAATGGCCGAGCCTGGCGCTAAGCATTTACCTCTCTATTTTTCCTTTAATAAAATCCTCCACCATATCCCTTGCTTTCTCATCAGGGAACTGGACCGGCGGGTGTTTCATAAAGTATGCAGATGGCGATATAAGCGCTCCCCCTACCCCTCTGTCACGGGCTATCTTGCAGCAACGGAGCGCATCGATTACTACGCCTGAGCTGTTAGGTGAATCTTCTACGGAGAGCCTCATCTCGAGGTTTATCGGTATGTTCCCGAACCCCCTGCCTTCCATACGCAGGAAACATATTTTGTTATCTTTGAGCCAAGGGATGTAATCGGACGGCCCGATATGGATATGTTCATTCCGTAAAGGGATATGAAGCTGCGACTGCACTGCCTCGGTCTTTGATATCTTCTTTGATTTCAATCTGTGCCTGTTTAACATATTTAAAAAGTCGGTGTTCCCGCCGACATTCAACTGATAGGTATTGTCAAATTTGACTCCTCTGTCTTCAAAGAGTTTGGTCAGCATGCGGTGGATTATAGTTGCGCCGATCTGACTCTTGATATCATCGCCGATTACGGGGATATTTTTCTTTTCAAACCTTTTGGCCCAATCCTTATTTGATGCGATAAAAACAGGGATACAGTTTACAAGACTAACGCCCGTTTTCAAACACGCCTCCGCATAGAATGCCGTCGCCTTTTCCGAGCCTACCGGCAGATAGCTTAGAAGTATGTCTGCGCCGCTCTGTTTAAGGACATTAACGACGTCACACGGTTTTTTTCGGGACACAATAAATCTTCTGTTTTCAGGATAATCTTCCATGTGGGCGGACACTCCGTCAAGGATATTTCCCATCAGAACGGTTACAGGGGAATCCTCAAGTTTTATCGAGATCGCTTTTGTACAGTTCGGCTCCGAAAATATGGCTTCACTCAGCGGCCTGCCCACTTTCCTTTTATCAATGTCAAAGGCTGCGACAAACTCTATATCCCCGGGCGTATAACCTCCGAGACTGTAATGCATTAACCCGATAGATTTTTCAGGATGTCCCTCATCGAAGGCATTATAATATGCAACACCCTGTATCAGCGAACTTGCGCAATTTCCAATGCCTGCAACCGCAACTTTTATCTTTCCCATCATTGTTTATATCAGCTTTTCAACCCAAGTTTCCTGTATAGCAGCGGGAAGTCCGTGTTTTCGGCGACCATATTCATACCGCGCTCAACTTTTGACTTGTCTCTTAACCTCAGACGGGAAGAGAGTTTTTCCAGCTTCTTTGCAATGCTGTATGTGTCCTCGCGAACAATCAGAATCGGTATCTCTTTTTCCTCGGCCCTGGATATGATCATTTCGCTTGGATAGAGATCGCCTGTGAGGATGAGGCAGACCGATCCCGACTCCATTGCGGATAATTGGATATCGGCTCTGTCACCTCCGACAATAACGGCGTTGTTTCTTGTCTTTTTGAAATACTCAATGGCCTTGTCAACCTGCATGGCGCCGATCAGGAAATGTTCAACAAGGTTGCCGAGCTTGTCATGGGCGCACAAGACCTTGCCTCCGAGCATTTCACTCAGCTCCTCTACCGTAATGGAGCCTACTACGGAATCGTGCGGCAGACTGCCGATTATTTCTATACCTTTGCGTTTGAAGAAAGGTTCTACGTATTCTTCAACGCTTCTCTTGTACTCCGGAGTTACTTTATTTAATATCACGCCGAGGAATCTTTCCTTGAGGTCCCTTTTGGCCTGAAGGACGTAATCGGCAATATATTCGCCTTCGTACTTGACTACAACAACTACCCTGGCGTCAAGGCGTTTTATTATCTTGATGCCCTGAAGATCCATAAAACTGCCCGTATAAATGCTGCCATACCCGCCGATTATCATAATATCTTTATCTTTGGACAATAGTTGGAAAGACTTTTCTATCTTGTTCATCAACCCTTTGACGTCTTTCAGATAGCTCTTAACCATTAATTCCTGCGTCAACACTACGGGGCATATTTCGTGCAAAGGGTCCGTCAGGTTCAGCGCCCTGTAAATGCGCCATGCGTCGTTATCGGTAAGGATATTATCTATCTTTACAGGAAGGATGCCGACGGGCTTTATATAACCCACCTTAAAACCGTCTTTCTGAAATTGATATCCCAGTCCCATCGAGACCAGGGTCTTCCCGGTAAATCCTCCCGTGGACCCCACGTATAAAGCTATCATGCTATTCACCTCCTATAGTAAATCGTGCGTCAATGGCAACCACTCCCTGCCCTCTTTTCTGGACGAGCAAAGGGTTTATATCGGCTTCAATGATTTGCGGAAAATCCATGGCCATTTGAGAAAGGACAAGCAGGGATTTTTCAATCGCCTCTATATCGGCCTCGGTCTCACCCCTTACGCCCCGCAAAAGCGGAAAGGTTTTGGTTTCGCGTATCATTTCATGGGCGTCTTCCCGGCTTAACGGGACGATCCTGAAGGAAATGTCCTTAAGGACTTCTACGTATATACCGCCTAACCCGAACATAATCATATGCCCGAACTGAGGGTCATTTGTTATCCCCATTATTATCTCTTTCCCTGTCGGGACCATCTCCTGTATTAATACGCCGTATATATGGGCCGTAGGCATAATGTTTTTGACATGGGTTGTGATATCGAAAAAGGCGTTCTCCACATCTTTCTTGTTTTTGAGATTAACTCTGACCCCGCCTATATCACTTTTATGGACGATCTGGGGTGAAATGATTTTCATAACAATCGGATACCCTAGGCCTTTTGCCGCAGCAACGGCTTCTTCAGACGTCCTTGCAAAAAGACCCTTTGGCTGGGGGAAGCCGTAGGCATTCAAAACATCATGCACTTCTATTTCGGCCAGACGGTCCCGGTTTTCTTTTCGGGCATTCTCAAAAACCTGAAAGGCGTTCTCCTTCATTCCGCTGAAATTCTGGTACGTCTTTTCGGGTCTGTTGATCCAGAGATGATAGCGGTACATAGCATTAATAGATGAGACCGCTTCTTCCGGATAACTGTAATTCGGCACGCCGTACTTTGTGAGCGTTTTTATGGCGGGCCCGACAGTCTTCTTTCCCATAAAAGACGTGAGTATCGGCCTGTCGATCAATCTGGAAATGTTTACGATTGCCATGGCAGTCGCATCAACATCTACCGTTGCCGTCGGCGTCAACAGTACCATAACGCCGTTTATTCTCTCGTCTTTTAAAGCGGTATTAAGGGCCTTTTCATACCTGTCCGCGCCTGCATCGCCAAGGATGTCTATGGGGTTGTAGAAAGACGCTACCGGAGGCAGAAACGTTCTAAGTTCGTCCACCAGTTCTTTGTGCAAAGGAATAAGCTGAAGACCGGCTTTATCACAGGCGTCTGCCGCGAGAATGCCCGGCCCTCCGGAATTGGTTATTATTGCAATGTTCGGTCCTTTCGGCAAAGGCTGATTGGCAAAAGCCACTGCACAATTGAAAAGTTCATTTATAGTGTCAACCCTTATAACGCCGCTCTGTTTAAAGGCGGAATCAAAAGCAGCCTCGCGTCCGGCAAGCGCTCCGGTGTGGGAAGATGCGGCTTTTGCTCCCGAACTTGTTATGCCGGATTTCAGAATGATGACCGGCTTTTTTCTGGAGACCTCTGCGGCGACTTCCATAAATCTTCTGCCGTCCCCTACCCCTTCAATATAACCAAGAATTACTTTGGTATTCTCGTCCTCTGCAAGCGCCAGCATAATATCAATGTCCGAAATATCGGCCTTGTTTCCCATGCTGATGAATTTGGAGAAACCTATTTCGTCGGGCAGCGCCCGGTCAAGGATGGCAAGGCAGAGCGCCCCGGACTGGGAGAAAAAACCTATGTTCCCCTTTGCCGGCATGCCTGCGGCGAAAGAGGCATTGACTTTTGAATGAGTATCTATCATGCCGAGGCAGTTCGGACCTATAAACCTTACCCCGGCTTCCCTTGCCTTATTGATAAGTTCGGTTTCAAGTTTCGAGCCTTCTATCCCGCTCTCCCTGAAACCTGCGGTTATAACTATCGCCGAATCTATGCCCTTTGCCCCGCATTGTCCTATGATGTCCAGAACGTTTTTGGAAGGTATAACCACAACAGCGAGATCGATCTTGTCAGGTACGTCCTGCAGTGAAGGATATGCTTTCCTGCCTAATATTTCATCCGCAGTAGGGTTAATGGGATACACTGCGCCGTCATATCCGTACTGGATGATATTCTTGAGAATATCGTGTCCTACCTTGCCCGGCGTCTTTGATGCGCCTATGACTGCGATGGATTTCGGGTTAAAGAAATTATTTAACATTCTATGAAGATATTATCGGAAGCGCGGGTAAATTTCAAGAGAAAATCATCTCATCTTTGCCGTCCGGTTAAATTCGGAGGATCTTAAGGATTTGGCAAGGATATATTGTATATGCACATTTAAGACCTTTGACAGTTCAGCAAAGAGCGCTTCGGAAGGTTTTATCCGTTTTATTTTTGCCGCGTCCCATGTCAGCAGGTCGTTATAGAAACGCGCTACCGCAGGTGAAAGACAAATTGCGGAACCGTTTTCATATATTGCCTCAGGCCCTTTTATGCAATCTTTGCAAAGGATAGCGCCCTGTGACAGGAAAAAACTGTAACCGTTTTTGCCGCATCTTCCGCAGGCGTCAACCTTTGGCGCAAAACCGGTCAATTTAAGGAATTTTATTTTAAACTGGCTGAGTAAAAGGTCTTCTGCAATTCTCTCCTTTTCAACAGCCTGTAAAGTGTCTAAGAGGAGTGAATACGCTTTGATATTTGCGTCTCTTTCGGGAACAAAGTGCAGGGTAAGCTCGATAATTTCCGAGACTTTAAGAAAGCAGTTAAGCTTATCCCTCAAAGAATGAAAAGGATGCAATATGTCCGACTGTGTCAGCCGTGGAAGGGCGGCGTTTTCTTTCCCCCAGAATGATATCCGGGCATGCGTCAGGGGTTCAAGGCTGCTGCCGAAACGGCTCTTGATCTTTCGCGGACTTTTTGCAAAGACTTTCAGAAGGCCATGTTCGGGGGTAAGATATGTTGCTATGAGATCCGCTTCTCCGAAAGGAATGGTCCTTAAAACGATACCCTCAGTCCTTGTGAGCATTACATGATATTGCCGAAATCTTCCGGCTTGAGATTCTTAAGCCATTCTTCAAGTTCGTCGGAAGAGCTTTTTTGTTCCAGAACGTTTTCTTCAACAAAAATGGGGGCGCTTGCCCTTAGAGCGACGGCAACCGCATCGCTCGGTCTTGAGTCAACATAGGTTTCTTTTTTCCCGTCGTTAAGGCAGAGAAGGGCATAATAGGTGTTGTCCTGTATTTCCGTTATGACGATTTTCGCTATCTTCACTTTAAGACCGTCCGCAATATTTTTTACCAGATCATGCGTCAGAGGCCGGGGCGTTTCAACCTTGCCCAGTGCAAGGGCGATAGAATCAGCCTCGGGCTTTCCTATCCAGATGGGAAGGGTGTTGCTGCCGTCCACTTCCTTTAAGAGCAGGATATACATATTGCTGCGGGGATCAAAGAGCATCCCTTCAACCCTCATCTGAACAAGCATTTACCGGTACCCCAATTCACGCAGAAGCTGGTTGTCATTTCTCCAGTTCTTTTTTACTTTGACCCATAATTCGAGGAAAACTTTTGTATTCAGGAGATTCTCTATATCAATTCTTGCCTTGCTTCCTATGGATTTCAGCATTGAACCGCTCCTGCCTATTATTATAGCCTTTTGACCGTCTCTTTCAACATAAATATTGCAGTTTATTGATACGAGGCCGTCTTCCCTTTCCGTCCATTGATTTACCTCGACGGCAACAGAGTGAGGCACCTCTTCCCCGGTCATATCCATGATCTTTTCCCTGATTATCTCGGCAGCCATAAATTTTTCCATTTGGTCGGTTACAAGATCGTCGGAATAATATTTCGGCCCCGGCGGAAGGTATTCATATATCCTGTCAAGAAGAAGGTCTATTCCATTCATGGTAAGCGCTGAAATCGGTATTATTTCCGTAAAGGGATGGAACTCCCTGTATTTTTCAATAACCGGCAGCAGCTCCTCTTTTTTAACGGAGTCAATCTTGTTTATGAGCAGAAAGATGGGAGTGCGGATATTTTTTGCCAGGTCCATAATCACTTTTTCGATTTTTCCGGGCTCGCGGGGCTCGGACATAAACAGTATAAGGTCAACCTCGTCTAATGATTCCATTGCAATTTCAACCATGGCTTCACCCAACTTATGTTTCGGCTGATGAATCCCCGGAGTATCGATAAAGATTATCTGTGCATTCGGAAGCGTCTTTATCCCGACAATCCTGTTCCTCGTTGTCTGAGGCTTCGGGTTTACAATGGAAATCTTTTCGCCGAGGATAGCATTGAGGAGCGTAGATTTACCGACATTAGGCCTGCCGATGATCGCAACGTATCCGGAATGAAACTCTTCATTATTTGAATCATTTTTCATACAAGTCTCCCCAGCGCTTCCCTTATCCTGTCAACACCCTTCTTTATTTCCTCTACCGATGTTGCGTAGGAGAGCCTTATGTAATTGTCATCGCCGAACGCGCCGCCGGGCACGAGTGCGACATTTGCTTTTTCAAGGAGATACATTGCAAGTTCCGATGAATCCGATATTTTCAGACCATCAACAGACCTGCCGTAAAATTTAGATGTGTTCGGAAAGGCATAAAATGCCCCGGTCGGAGTAATACAACTCATATCATTTATGGAGTTCAATTCATTCACAAGAAATTTCCTTCGTTTGTCAAATTCCGCAAGCATGGTTTTGATGAAATCCTGGGGCCCGGTTAATGCTTCAACCGCCGCTTTCTGAGATATGGAGGTCGGGTTGGATGTAGACTGGCTCTGAATATTCGTCATGGCCTTTATGATCTCTTTGCGCCCTGCCGCAAAGCCGATCCTCCAGCCTGTCATGGCATAGGACTTTGAAAGACCGTTTACGACTAGCGTCCTTGCCTTTATCTCCTTGCTCAGTGAAGCAATGCTGATATGCCTGAACCCGTCATAAGTAAGCTTTTCGTATATCTCGTCGGAAACCACATAGAGATTGTGTTTCAGGACCAGCTCGGCTATCCGCTCGAGGGTCCCCCGGTCATAGGTCAGGCCTGTAGGATTAGAGGGAGAATTTAAAATAAGTATTTTAGACTTCGGCGTTATATGCGATTTCAGGACCTCGGGTTTGACCATAAAGGAATCACTCTCGTGTGTCCGGATAAAAACAGGCACGGCGTCGTTTAGCAGAGTCTGGTCGGGATAGGAAACCCAGTAAGGCGCGGGGATCAAAACCTCGTCTCCCGGGCTTAATAATGCCTGTGAGATATTATAAAGGCTGTGTTTAGCGCCGCATGAGACGATTATCTCTTCGCGGGTATAATCGAGATTATTGTCACGTTTAAATTTATCAATAATTGCGTCCTTCAACGGGTCTATGCCGCCGACAGGGGTATATTTTGTAAAACCCTCCCGGATGGCCTTTATCGCCGCTTCCTTGATATGTTCAGGGGTGTCGAAATCAGGCTCCCCTACCCCGAAATTTACAACATCACTCCCTTGTGCCTTCATCGCTTTGGCCTTCGCGTCGATAGCCAATGTCGGTGAAGGTTTTATCTTGCATGCCCTTTCAGAAAGCATCTTTTAGTTCCTCCGCCTGGTGCTTCTCCTGTTGAAGGTCGAGGTCGAGGTTGATTACCATTCCGCCGTGCTTGTTGAATTCGGGGTCCCTGCTCAATTTCAGGTGCCTTTTATGGGCTTTTAAAACCGATTCCGCCGCCTTTTTCAAAGCCTGTTCCATGGAGGTGCTCATATCGAATTTTCCGGGCTTAAACACGGGCGGGACGCCGTTTTCTCCAATGCCCTCGGCAAAGTGCGCTACCTGTTTCATCTTCTCCATTGCCTGGTCCATGAGGTTCCACCCTGAAAGTCCCTTCTTCTGGAACATCCAGGAATAACGGATATGTTGCAGCATCTCGTTGTATTTGCCGGTTAACTCTTTCTGGAGCATGTCTATGAATTCCAGGGGCAGTTCACATTCTCCTCCGGGAGCGCTGCCTTTCATTTCAGTGCTAAGTTTATCATGCAGCCTCTGAAATTTTCTGGCATGGATAGCGGATTCCCAGGCCTCCCTCTGCAAAACACGTTTGATATGCGGGTCATCCACCAGCTCGGCTTCGCCGTTATAATGCGGGATGAGCTTCTCCTCGTATTCGACATATGACTTAAAGATGGTTGAACGGTTTGTCGGGTCATACGGATACGGCGCGGGTTTGAAATTCGGCTCCCCGCCGAGCTTGCAAATAATCATGCCCAGCCAGTGCATATGCCACATCTCTTCCCTTGAACGTGAAATAAGACTCGCCCCTGCAGGAGTAGCTTCGCCCTCCATCCAGCCGTGGACAAGATACCGGATGATAGCCGCATGTTCATCCGCCATATCTCTGTTCAGCATTTCAATCAGATCGTTTTTCTTCATTTGCATGTCTCCTTCTATTTATAAAAGATAAATCACCCCGCTTCATATTATAATAGAACAATTATGTCAAACTTCAGAAAAAATTTCTTAACTTTTTTGGTATGTGTTATTTTATCACTGCTAATTCATATCACCATGCTCTTCGGGCTTTCGGGTTATAAAGGGTTCTCTTTTCTCACTCCCCAGGATGAAGCCGGCATATCCGTAAGCCTGAGAGATGAAGGCGCTCAAAAAAAGCTTTTAGCGTCTAATAAACCCTTTCCTCTAAACCCTTTTGCTAAAAAACCTGAGAGCTCACAACAAGGCGATACGGACAATACAGACGGAACTGAAAACGGTCCGTCTTCGGATGAAAGCGCAAATGCCGTTTTGCCGGAGGAGCCTGCGCATAGTCCCGGCGATAATACCGCGGCATCGGGACCCGTTCAGATGGCAAGCTACTCAAGAGAAAAACTCTCCTATGATATTTACTGGATGGGTATCTATGCAGGCAAGGCTGTTCTTGAGGCCGAAAATAAAAACGGTATCTTCAAGATTACTTCGAGGGTCCAATCCGCCCCTGTTATATCCGCTTTTTACAAAGTCGAAGACTTTGCTGAAAGTATCGTCACCAACGGATTGCCCTTCAAGTTGAGGCTTAAGCTTCAGGAAGGGACCCACACAAGCGACAAAGAGACCGTCTTTGATATGGGCAACAGGAAAGTTACCTTTATCAACTATCTGAAAGGCAAAAAAAAAGAGCACGATATTCCGAACGGTTCCGTTTGGGATATCCTTTCAGGGTTCTATTACCTTAGGACCTTTAAGCTTGCGGCAGGCAAAACCGCCTACGTGGATATTTTTGACAGCAATAAGTTTTTCAGGGCTGAAGTAAATATACTAAAGAAGGAGATGCTGCAAATTCCCGGCATCGGCGACGTATCCACGGTGCTTATTAAACCTGAATTGAAATCAGAAGGCCTGTTCAAAAAGACCGGCGACATCTTTATCTGGCTCACCGATGATGACAGAAAGATACCGGTAAGGGTCGAAACCAAAATCCCCGTGGGTAACGTTGTCGCAGAGTTGAAAGGGATCGAGATTATTGATTAGCCCTCAACTGTCCGCAGGCGGCGAGTATATCCTGACCGCGGCTTTCGCGTATCATGGCCCTCCTATTGTGATGGAAAAGCATCTTCTGGAAGGCTATGACCTTTTCTCGTGACGGACGTTTCAGATTGCCGCCCTGATGAGGATTCAGAGGTATAAGATTAAGCTTGCACCTCAGGCCTTTGAGAAGCGTTATGAGCCTTTTTGCATCATCTAACGAAGCGTTTAATCCGTCGATCATGACATATTCAAACGTAATCCTTCTACCCGGCTTCAACGGATATCTTCTGCATGCTTCGATAAGCGCTGCAAGCGGATATCGTTTATTTACCGGCATTATTTTGTTCCTTACTTCATCCGTGGCCGCATTCAATGAAACCGCAAGATTTACCTCCGGGGCTTTCCGGGGAAGGAGAAGCATTTTTGAAACTATACCGGCGGTGGAAAGGGTTATCTTTCTTTTAGATATCCCGATTAAATCTACTATCCTGCGGAGCGCCTCGACAACGTTATCAAAATTCATAAGCGGTTCGCCCATCCCCATGAATACGATATTGGTAATTTTATTATTCTGAATTGTCCTGTTCACGGCAATAATCTGATCGACTATCTCATGGGCCTTCAGGTTCCTGATAAAACCGCCTTTTCCCGTAAGGCAAAAAAGACATCCCAGGGCGCAGCCAACCTGCGATGAGACACACAAGGTGAGCCTGTCGCTGTCAGGAATTAAGACACTCTCTATGGTCTGTTCATCCTGTAAGGCAAAGAGGAATTTTTCCGTTCCGTCCGATGATTTTAACCTCTGAATTATTTTCAGATTGCTTATATAAGCGCTCTTATTCAGCCTGCTTCTCAGGTCCCTGGAAAATTCGGTAATCTCGTCTATCTGGGAGGCATATCGCGCATATATCCAGTGGATAAGCTGGTCTGCCCTGTAGTTAGGCAGTCCCTGATTCTTTATAAAAGCGTCAAGCTCTTTTTGGGAAAGTGATTTAAGGTCTACCATATTTTATTTACAATTTGCGGCAATGAAGGATCAAAAGGAAATTTATGTGCATGGATTTATTGTATCAAAAATCGGTCATCAATATGCGGAAGGTTTTGGTCTTACCGGTCTTTCCATCTTGAAGGAAAGGTCAGACTAAAGGTTGTGCCTTTTCCCTCTTCACTTTTCACGCTGATTTTCCCCAGGTGCTCTGATACAATCTGCTTCACCAAAGGTAGTCCCATGCCAAAACCCCGCTTTTTAGTGCTGAAAAAAGGCTCGAATATATTTTCAAGAGAATTTGCAGGTATACCGGGACCTGTATCAGAGATCCTCAAAAACACTTCCTCTTCTTCCTGACCGGTTTCAATCGTTAACCTGCCGTTTTCAGGCATCGCCTCCATGGCGTTTTTTACAAGTAGAGATATCGCAACCCTTAACAGGTCCTTCTCCATATTTATCCTGAGCGGCTGCTCTGAAAGATTAAAAACTAATGTTACGTCCCTCGTTTCAACGGCAGGCGCCACGCTTTCTACCACCTCATTAATATCGTCATAGCTGAACTTTGATTTTCTGCTTTTGAGCAGATTATGAAAATCTTTCACCATAGCCTGCAATTTTTCAGTCTCCTCAAGTATGCAGAGGAGGTCCTTTCTGAAATCTTCCGGCATGTCCTTTTTTTCAGCCATCTTTTTCGCTTTAGAGCCTATGACCATAGCAGGGTTCCTGACCCTGTCGGCTATGGTCAGGGCCATTAAATTCATAGTCCTTTCCGACACAAGGGTCTCTATTTCCCGATTAAACTCTTCGAGCAGATGTTTATACGACTTTTCCATCTCCAATAAATTTTTATATTTAACCGCCTTATCCACTGAGTGGAGTATCTGTTCAGGCTGATATGGTTTGATGATAAAATCAAAAACCCCCTTCTTGATTGCATCGACCGTTATATTGAAGTCCGTATAGGCCGTCATTAAAATTACGGGGATATCACTATTTATGGTATGGATTTTTTCAAGCAGTTCGATGCCTGTAATTTCAGGCATTTTGACGTCGGACAATACGACGTCGATCTTTTCTTCCTGCAATGCATTAAACACATCTTTTGCCCTTTCACAGGAAATGACAATGTAACCATACTTATTCAGCAATAATGAAATGGAGTCAAGGACGGATGGATCATCGTCCACAACAAGTATGGAGTTTTGGTTATTAGAGATCATTGTTAAAATTATAGCAGATTTTCACCCTACTGACCCTCGGCATATTTCCTCTCAGTATCAGGCAGCTATTCGTTTTAGATGCCTGATATTCATGTTTTTTCGTGTTTTCCATAAATCATATTGCAGTTGAAGTTTTAGCCATCCTTCCGGTGTTCTCCCAAAAACCTTTGAAAGTCTTATAGCCATTTCAGGGCTTATGCCTGATTTCCCGTTTAAAAGTGTTGAAAGGGTTTTTCGGGTAACACCAAGAAAGGCTGCCGCCTCGGTAACGGTTAACTTCAAAGGCTCAATACAAAATTCTCTTATTATTACACCCGGATGAGGCGGATTGTACATACTCATTATATCCTCCTTTCAATGATAGTCTTCATAGTCAACTTCTGAAACGTCTCCATTCTGAAACCTGAATGTAATGCGCCAATTTCCACTGACACTTACAGCATAAGTTTCTTTTCTTTTTCCCTTTAACTCATGCAATTTCAAACCGGGCAAATCCATATCATCAACCGTTTCCGCTGTTTCAAGAAGTGCAAGAATTTTTCTCAGACGTTCTACATGCTCTATTTTGACGCCTTTTGTATGCCCGCATTCATATAATTTGTTCAGCCCTTTATGCCTTATATCTTTTATCACCGGATTAAGTGTAACCTATATCGTAACAGGTGTCAATATTCCCTGTTTCTGATGAATAGCGGATAAAGGAACATCGTGGGATGGTACGGGACGTTGATGAATTAATTAACTTTTCATTTGGCCGTCATCTTTGAAATAGCTGTAGTAGTCACCCCGGTTTCACGGGCCACTGTCGTCATGGGAAGTCTCTATTTATAGCTGTGAGACGACCGGCGTTGTCGTAGGTGTATGCAATAAACAAGTCTGACCCTATGACCCAGCAACATTCACTGTTTGCTGCTCAACTCGCGCATTCTCCCCGATCGGAGCGAGGGGAGAATGCGCGAGCTAAGGGGCGCGGTGGTCTTATGACGCGTCCCTCTTGAGCGCCTTGTTAGGTTATTCCTTTTTTTAGTTTGCATGCTTCAACAAGGCTACGGCCTAACAAAGTTGACTCAACACATGTTAAAATTTGTCCCCCTCCCCACGTAATATTCGCAGTAAGGCACCCTAAGCGAATAAGATTACCTAAAGACAATTGAACATCAGGATTTGGTTCGGGCAAGAAATCAACCTCTGATGAAACAACGGCTTCTTCAGGTAGCTTATATGTCAATATCCTTACATGCTGATTTTGAAGAGGAACTGAACATATCTTTTCCAGTATATTAGCATCAAAAGGGCTCATATCTTCGAGTATGCTAATATATGCTTTTTTTACATCAATGCCGCTATTTATATTCGACGCATTAACCAGTAATGCTGCCCATCTATCTTGCAATTCATCGTTTTCTTCAAGAAATGCCGCTTGTATTAATGGAATTGCAATTTTCATTTGGACAGGGCGGGACGGAGAAGAAAGTCCTACTTCTTTTAGAAACTCCTCAGAACGCTTTATAAGTCTAACCTGCCGTTCCCACCTCATGTATTTGAGTTTGTCATGGAAAATACCAATTCCTTCTTCCAACGGGCCAGCAATATACTTTGCGACAAAGTCACCAACTTGTTTTCCAGCATCAATAGCTTTGCTTGTTGTCTTTGCTATTTCTTGAATTGCTTTAGCTGATTCTTTAACGGCTTCTGTTTCTTCACTCATTTCTATTCTCCAAACATAACGAGTCTGTAGAAAAAGTCTGTTTTGCATTCACTTTCTCTTTGCTTTTATTTTTGGGATAAAATTCCGTGCTATTCAGCCCGAAGATTTTTTCGGCCCTTGTTCTTTGCCTTTAGATAAGGCTTATGCCCCTTATTCCCCGGCCTTTCTGCGCTGTTCCCGTTGCCTTTCATTTTCTTTATGCAAACCCTTCCCCATATCGGTGTACTTTTTTGATATTGTGCGTAATACAGTAGAGCAGCCATTGGGTGTTTACTTTTAGTTTCCCTCTGAGACTGAAACGGTCCAACCTGAGTATGGACCGGATATGGGCAAAGGGAGGCTCTGCTGTCCCCAGTCTTCTGTTGTAAATGAGTCTGCCCTTTATCGAATCTATTTTTTGTCTCATCTTCTCGGTGAAGGTTTCGGAAATATCTGTTACACGCCCCTGAATAAAGCATACCTGACGCACTTCGCTGGTGTCCGGATTCCTCAAACATCTCTCCCTCACTTCGCATACCCGGCAGTCAGTCTTACGGCTCCGGAATTTGATCGCTGTATTCCTGTCCAAAATTACATTGCCGCCGTTACGATAGAGTCGCTTGCCGGCAGGACAAATGCAGAACCTCTTGTCCTCGCTAAGTGTAAAGTCCTTTGCCCGGTACAACATCTTCGATTCGTTAATCTCTCTTTGTTCTTTCCGGAAGCGCTCTTTATACTTATCCACATCTGCAAATCTTGGGTCTCTTTTCCGAAACTGTGTATCTGCTATGTATGCGTCTATGCCTTCTTCCATTACCATCTGCATGTTTGCCTCTGTATGATATCCGCTGTCTGCTACAAGCTTCGCCTTTTCAAATACGCCTTTATCTCCAAGCTCTTCGAATTTCTCTTTCGCCCCCTCTATCATCGGCTCAAGCAGATCGTGCTCCTGCGCTGCTCCAAAGGCCTCTGCATGCACGATCACCTGGTGCTTATCATCAACCACCGCCACCCCGTTATAGCCCTGTATTACTCCATGGGAGGTCTTCATCTTTGCGCTTTCATTATCTGTAATGTTGCTCTTGATCGGCTTGCCGGTTTTGCCGGGTTTGTCGTCATTTTCCTTAAGCCACTCCTTTATCTTTTTTACTTTCTTCTTGATGGTCTCAACATATTTTTCTTCTTGCTCGACTATCCCTTTATCTTTCTCTATCGCATCTTCTTCCTTGTGTCTCTTGAGTATCTGCCTTATCACCTTCTCCATCTTGTCTTTCTTGTGATGAAGCTCCTCTTTCGTTCCGCTCCATTCCTTCGAGGCATTAGAAGGCATCTTGCATCCGTCTATCGTAAACATCTCTTTGCCGATTAATCCCATTGTGTCGCATACTAATAAGACTTGAAGAAATAGTCTGATAATCTCCTGATCTACAGATGAGATAAAATCTGCTATTGTCGTGAAGTGAGGCCGTGTGTCTGCGGAGAGCGCCATAAATACTATGTTCTCTTCACAGCACTGCGCTATCTTTCTGCTGGAGGTGATTCCACGGGAATAGGCATACAGTATGATCTTCAATAATATCGCAGGATCATAGGCAGGTGCGCCCATATCGTCGTTTTGATAACGTGCATCAAATATCGATAGGTCTATCTCGTTGTCTATAAGATAATGAAGGGTATGCTCGAATGTTCCGGGTATTATCTGTTTGTCAAAATGGATTGGTATGAATTTTCCCTGCGAATAATCATAATCCTTATATCTCGCCATATGTCTCCTTTCTCCTTACTAAGCGGTGTAATGCTTTGCTCTATGTAATCATATGGCGTTTTTATGAGGTTTGCAAGACTTTTTCTACAGCTTCAACGAGATGCATCAGCCGACGCGAGCCACAGACGCTTAAATGAAAAACGTGCCACGCTTATTCGCGGTCGGCTGGATGCTGGTGTTGTGCAATTTTTCATTTATTCTTCCGGCTGTTTGTTTATTGTCGTATCACTTATTTGTCAATGTTCACGGTTCAATAGGACAACCACAATTAGGACAGGATGCTGCCTTCCGAGATACTTCCTTATTACAATCTGGACAATTTATCAATTTTGAAATAGGTTCACTATGTTGGCGTTCATCGACTGTTGTGGCTTCAACAGGATGAACTTGCTTTGAAGATTTTTCCTCCTGAACAAATAAGACAAGAGCTGCTTCAGCGGTCTGGGCAGAGATCATGTGAGCAAACTGATAGCCTCTTTTTTTGAGGTTAGTTACGCGCATGCCATTACCGAATGAGCCGAGCCAAATGATAATGACAATGTCGAAAACGAGTCCTAGGCCAAAAGGCGAAACACTATTGAGAAGCACACCGAGAATTAACACCCCAGCTCCTAAACCATGTAGCTTTTTAACAAAAGCCCAAATCCACGTAAAGAAAAAGCCCGGCCAACTCCAGCCTTTTTTGACCGCTTCAATCCCCCCCACTGGGCTAGTGTAGATAAAATACATTTTCATAGCTCCTCCTGTGTTCCGTGTGGTACGTGCTATACCAATAATTATTAATGCGACAATCGCAATGAGGCCAGCTAAAACAGCTATTGAGCCTATGACTACTGTTAGTCCGGTATTATCCAAGTTCGATCCTACATTTCTTATGAATGAGGTGGGCTTCATTTAATTCTTCATTAGCCATGTATCCCCTTATGTTTGATGATGATTTCATATGCCGTTATATTATGTGCGCACAACATTTATTTTTATGCTTATTCTGTTAATGCAAGCATTATATAAGGATAAATTATACATGTCAACGAACTGGATCAGAATCTCCAGACCACGATGATCTACACCCATGTCGCAACAAAAAATATCCTTGGCCTCAGAAGCCCTCTCGACAAATAGGATATTTATAATGACCGGGATTATCCGAGTTCTTCGATTATCGCTGCGGCTAAGAGGGGGAACATGATTTCATGGTGGCCTGTGAGGGAATAGGAAACACCCTTTCCGATAGTGGGCCTTTGCAGGACATTCATCATGGGTCTGTAGTGCTGGATGAAGTCCATATTTACAGTGGTTATGTTTTCAACTTTATTGCCGAGATTCCTTGCCACGGTCAGGGCCTTTAAAAAGACCTCGGGCAGGATCACGGCAGAGCCGAGGTTGATGTAGACGCCGCCCTCAAGGTCGGAAACGACGGATGTGAAGAGCCTGAAGTCCCTGAAGCTCCCTTCTCCGATGGCGGAACCGTCGGCTTCCGGGTGCATGTGGATAATATCCGTTCCGACGGCTACATGCACGGTTGCAGGAATACCTAATTTATATGCGTTCGCAAAGATGCTTTTATCCTTAAAGGGGAACCTGCTCTTTTGAATCATACTGCCGACTGATTCTCCTATACCATATCCCTGTTTAATGCCGGCTTTTATTGCCTTGTTCAGATATGTTCCGGTCTCTGAAGCCATGCCGAAATTACCATTACAGATCTCTCTCCCAACATCTTCGGAGGTATGGCCGATGTAGGACAGTTCAAAATCATGCACGATGCAAGCGCCGTTTGCAGCAAAAGCGGTTATGACGCCCTTTTCCATGAGGTCGATAATAACAGGCGATAAACCGACTTTGATAGGATGTGCGCCCATGCCGAGAATCACATGCCTTTTGTTTTTCCTTGCACTGACTATGGCTTTGGACACCGCCTTGAAATCTTTGACTGCGAGGATGTCGGGAAGGCTGCCGAAAAACCTCTGAAGCGTCTCGCCCTTAATAAAAGGCGCTGCAAGCGATGAAAGAGAGACTTTGCTTTTTCTCTTTTTGATTGAATAGGTTTTGACTTTCTTCAGTGATATCGGCTTGTATTTTTTCATGTGATACATCTTACCATAAAATTATCCGTGATAACGAGTTTGAGTTGAAATCATGCAGCAATTGCGGGTGAACCTGGGACAGCCGATAGTTTAATTGCTTTTTCGGGTTGATATGGTTCAATACGCGCTGTTTGAGTAGAGGGGTTGGCAGGCAGAGGGGGGACTCTGCCTGCCGGGAGGGATTAGAATTGAAATCTTGCTTTTACTATAAACAAAAACTGTGAAGGAATAATGAAGAGAATATGAAAAAGCAGTGAAGATAAATTCCTCTCCTATTTATCCCAAAATAGCCTTAAGATCGTCGTCCGGAGTTGTAACCGGCCTGATACCGTAATTCTGCACCAGTACGTCCAGCACATTGGGTGTTATAAACGCCGGAAGTGAAGGGCCAAGACGGATGTTTTTGATCCCGAGATAAAGCAGCGTCAAAAGGATAGCTACCGCCTTTTGTTCATACCAGGAGAGGACCATTGACAGCGGCAGGTCGTTCACTCCCACGCCGAATGCCTTTGACAATGCAACGGCAATCTGAATCGCCGAATAAGCGTCATTGCACTGGCCTATATCAAGAAGGCGCGGTATGCCGCCGATGTCTCCAAGGTCTTTGTCAAAGAAACGGAACTTGCCGCATGCAAGCGTGAGCACTACACAGTCTTTCGGAACCTTTTCGACAAACTCGGTATAGTAATTTCTCCCTGGTTTAGCTCCATCACACCCTGCCACCAGGAAGAAGTGCCTTATATTTTTATTCTTCACCGCTTCAATAACTTTATCCGCCACTCCAAGGACGGCATTTCTGGCAAAACCCACCATAACAGACTTTCCATTAACATCTGCCGGGAATCCGGGCATGGAGAGAGCCTTTTCTATTGCCGGAGCAAAATTCTTGTCGGCGATATGTGTCATGCCCGGCCAGCCGACCAGTCCGGTTGTGAAAATATTATCTTTGTATGTATCCAAAGGTCTCTGCAGGCAGTTTGTCGTCATCACAATAGCGCCGGGAAAAAGCGGGAATTCCTTGTGCTGGTTCTGCCAGGCAGTGCCGTAATGTCCATAAAAATGGGCATATTTCTTTAATCCCGGATAGCCGTGGGTTGGCAGCATCTCGCCATGGGTATATACATAAATGCCTTTCCCCTCGCTCTGTTTCAGTATCTCTTCGAGGTCTTTCAGATCATGGCCTGAAACAAGTATGGCCTTGCCTTTCTTTACGCCGAGAGGCGTCTTTGTCGGTACAGGATGTCCGTAAACGCCGGTATTGCCCGCATCAAGAAGCTCCATAGCCCTCAGATTTATCTCGCCGCATTTCAGAACAAGTGCAACCCAGTCATTAAGACCGAGATCTTTCCTCAAAGTTGCGGCAAGGGCCTCATGGACAAAGGCATAGACGGCGTCGTCTTCCTGTCCGAGTATCCGGGCATGGTCCGCATAAGCGGCAACTCCTTTAAGCCCGTATATAAGAGTCTGCTGAAGAGAGAGGATGTCCGGATTGATAGACGGGTCCGACTTTATGCCTGCTGATTTCCCCTGGTTGACCATACCTTCGTGGGTGGACTCAGACTTAAACCCTGCCGCAGCTTCCGTGAAGTCGATATTCCCGCCGGCAGCTTTTACCTTTGCCTTTAAGTTGTCCCTGAGTTCTACACAACGGTTGATAAGAGCTACAAAACGGTCCGGGTCAAAATCCACATTGGTCAGGGTGGAAAACATAGCCTCAACGGTAAAACGGTTAACCTCGGGATCGATTACCCCGGCTTTTCTTCCTTCAAGCGCATACAGGGAAAGCCCTTTCAGCGCATATACAAGAAGATCTTGCAAAGCTGCCACCTCGGGCTGTTTCCCGCAGACGCCGATCTGCGTACATCCCTCTCCTTTAGATGTCTGTTCACACTGATAACAAAACATTTTTTCTGCTGTTGACATAATATCCTCCTTTTTTATAAATGAACGTCATGAACATCAAAGCCGTCTCTATCTATAATCATAGCAGGGTCAAAGTAGTATGTAATTGACTTAAGTCAACCTCTATTATTTGCTGCTGCCCGGTGTTATGGCCGGGGTAGAGTTTTTAGGTTTATTAACCTAAAAACTGCGGACCCCAGGAACTGAGGATAGAGTATTTTCGCTCATTCTCGGTCGTTCCTCCCTGCGAGGCTTTTGCCTCTTTATTTTCACAAACTGTATTTGACTATCGGCAAAAAAAACCGCTCAAATACTCTATCCTCAGTTCCTCCGCCGGTTTAAATGCATTTTTCGGGTTAATAGGACAATCATTACATAATTATGTGAATTAAATTACATAGCGGCGGGGGAGAAGAAATAGCATAAAAATAGATGTGTTTCTTCCGCAATAGAACATCGCTGAGCTACTGGACATAGAAAGATGTAACTACCTAAATTTAAAGGATTATTTAATATTGAGGCTTATTGAAAAAACATCCTTACATATGAAACATTTTCTTTTTAAAAGGCTATGTCAGGCAGCCCGGTTTATTTTTTAAAAAACAATATGGCATATAGTTTGCATAGTTATTTGTATAATTATTTAATAAACACGGTACCCTTTTCTGCCGGTTGAATTAAAAGGATATGGCAGAAGATGGTTGTACTAAATATTTGTAACGTATTAACCGATAAAAGAAGAAAGGGACGACATGAAAGAACCCGATATAATAGAGGACATCGTAGATTTAGGTAAAAAGCGCGGATATGTTACATATGAGGAACTCCACGAAGCTCTTCCTCCGGAGTTGACCGCTCAGGACGAGTATGAGGAACTTATTGACATGCTGCAGGATGTGGGAATAGCTGTAAAAGAAGAGCCGGACCCCGATTCTGAAGAGGAAGAAGAGCCGGAAGAGCAACATGATGATGAAAAGTCGCAGGACCTTGTCCAGGCATATTTTCACTCAATGGGTGACATACAGGTCCTTACAAGAGACGAAGAAGCCGACCTTGCAAGAAGCATGGAAGAAGGCAATAAGATTATTCATGAAACGCTTACCGGACTGCCTCTTTATAAACAAATCCAACAGGTAATGGTTTCAAGAGAGCGGGAAGAAGATGAATTTTCAGAAGATGATAAAACCGACGAGGCCCTGACTGAAACGCTTGCAACAATTGACGGCTATTTGGCAAAAGTAAAGATTTCCGACCGAAAGATAGAACGTTACGGGTCATTGAAGGACCTTAAGAGATTGATAAATGAAAAAAGGAAGATGGACGGCAATCCTTCAAAGCTTTCGATACTCTTTAAAGAGGTTGAGCATGAGTATAAGCAGGTTGAAACAAAAGTGGGGGTTCCGATTGATGAATTGAAAACGAAATACAGTGCGCTGAGTAAGGCAAGGGAATATGTTGAATCCGCCAAGACCGAACTCATAACACACAACCTGAGGCTTGTCATTAACGTAGCTAAAAATTATGTCGGCAGAGGCCTTTCCCTTCTCGATCTGATTCAGGAGGGAAACATAGGCCTTATGAAAGCAATATGCAAATTTGATTACAGAAAAGGATTTAAGTTCAGCACCTATGCAACATGGTGGATACGCCAGGCTATTACAAGGGCGCTCATTGACCAGACGAAGACCATCAGGATACCCGTTCATATGGTGGAATTTTATAACAAGGTCAGCAGTATTTCAAAAGAACTGACTCAGCAATTGGGAAGGGAACCCGGCAAGGAAGAAATTGCCGGGAGATTGAGCGTGCCGGTACGGAAAGTGGAAGACGTTCTCAGAGCGGTACAGGACACCATCGGCCTGCAAACAATTGTCGGAGATGAAGAAACAACTCTTGAGAGTTTTATCAGTGACGACGGCTCTTCTCCATACACTGATGCTGAAAACAGTAAAACGACTGAAGAGATACTCAAGATATTGCACACCTTGACCCCGAAAGAGGAGCTGGTGATCAGAATGAGATTCGGAATCGGGTTAGAAAGAGACCACACATTGGAAGAAGTAGGAAAGCATCTTTCTATCACAAGGGAAAGGGTGCGGCAGATAGAATCAAAGGCGATCAAGAAGCTCAAGCATCCAAACAGGAGCAGGGCGCTGAGGGTTTTAAATACAGCTTAGCAGCGGGGATTTCCCCCTGCGGCATTGCCGCAGGGGGTTGCTTTTGTTGATGTTTATCTCCGTTGTCTTAACTTTGAGGCCCTCAACTTTATCCTGCTTTCTTCTTTGTTCAAAACCGACGCTAATTCAGTGTACATTCTGGCTATACCTATCCTGCAGATGACACAAATACCGTCTTTCTGAAATGTCTGGTTATCGCAATGCATGCACTTATTTGCTTTCATAATTTTCCTCCGCCTTTTTACAGATTACTTTTTTATTTTACGGCAAGGGTTAAGTAAAGCGCCGAATGTTTCCTGTATATGAGAACCAGGATGTCCTCCTCTGATTTAATAGTCGGCGCAACCGACTCATAATCTTTTATGTCCCGTATCTGCTTTTTGTTTATTTCCATAATGATATCTTCTCTCATCAAAATACCTTCTGCAGGACTATCATCGGCCATATCGGTTACGATTACTCCGGTAATACGCTTCGGGACATCAAGGGTCTTCCTTATTGAAGGGGTAAGGTCCTGGACGGAAACACCCTTCAACCTGTTTTCAAAGGTCTTTGAAAGCGCCCGGATTTCCCCCATCATTTCATTGATCTTAACTTCCATAGTATTCGGCTTCCCATCACGGATCAGTTTGATCTTTACTACCTTGTCGGGTTCAGTGCCTGCAACCATATTCCTTAGGCTTGTTACATCCCTGACTTCTTTTCCATCAAATTCCGTAATAACATCTCCTCTTTGTATCCCCGCCTTTTCAGACGGACTGTCTTCCACCACATCCCCTACCAAAACGCCTTCCCCGTCCTTAAGATTGAATTGTTTTGCAAGCTCAGGCGTCAGAGGCTGTATTGAAACGCCGAGCCATCCTCTTACAACCTTGCCGTTTTTAATTAGGGACTCCATAACCGCTTTTGCCATGGCGCTCGGGATAGCGAACCCGATGCCCTGATAACCTCCGGTAGTGCTTACAATGGCCGTATTAATCCCGACCAACTCTCCTTTGATATTAACGAGAGCGCCGCCCGAATTGCCGGGGTTAATAGGGGCGTCTGTCTGAATAAAATCTTCGTAATCGGCAATCCCGACATTAGCCCTTCCGGTTGCGCTCACTATCCCCGAGGTGACGGTTTGGGTTAATCCGAAGGGATTCCCGATAGCCAGAACGGTTGAGCCTACCTTGAGATTATCGGAGTCGCCAAACCTAACGGCAGGGAGATTTTTTGCATCAACTTTAATAACCGCGAGATCCGTCTTCCGGTCTGTTCCTATAACCTTTCCTTTAAATTCCCTTTGGTCCGACAGCTTTACCTTTATCTCGTCGGCGTCTTTGATTACATGGTTATTGGTGAGTATATACCCGTCCTCATCAACAATGACCCCTGACCCGAGCCCCGACTGCTTGTGGTCCCTCGGTCTCTCAAAAGGTTCATCTCCAAAGAATCTTTTGGAAAAGGGGGAGTCAGTCCCCTGACTCTTGACGGTTCTTGTCGAGGAAATATTTACCACTGAAGGTTTAACAACCGCAGCCACCTCGGATATGGCTTCATCCATTTTCGAAAGGGTCTCTATGGCTTCCTTTGAAATCTTTGCCTCTCCGGTATATCCTTTTGAATGGTAGTCAAAGCTGGATGAAATGACAAGTCCGAAAATAATGCCAAAAAGGGTAAACAGCGACGCCGTAACCAACTTTTTTCTGAGTATCATGCACACTCCTTTCATGTTTTTATGCTTTACAATAAACAAACAATATGAAGAAATATCGAAGAGAATGTGAAAAGATTATGAAGACCCGCAAATAAACCCGTCAGTATGGGTGTGCCGGGAAATTTGCGGTTGATTCACAAACGGCCTTTACTGTGCTAAAATCACTTAAGATGAAACGCATAATTCAGAGAGGGACGGCCGGCCATGCATGAGTCCAGGTTTGAGCAGTGCAAGATAGAAGTAAAAATCGCCAGACAGCTCCGTGAAGAAATCCCGGGCATTGTAGATCAGCTTGTTCAGTCCTGCAATACGGAGGACTGTTTTGACCATGTAGACCTTGAACCCCTGCCGTCTAAGGAAAAGATTATCGATATCATTCATATAGCCGGCCGCATTCTCTATCCGGGATACTTTACCAATGACCGTATAGATAAAGTGAATCTGAACTATTCTTTAGGGCAGGAAGCCACCTCCCTTTTTGAGGCCCTGTCCGGGCAGCTTACCCTCGCAATCCGTCATGAATGCCGGCGGCATAATCTGGCATGTGTTGACTGTGAGGAACGGGGGCAGGAAATCGCAATCGGTTTTATGAAAGAACTGCCCCGCCTGAGGGTCTTGCTCGGCAAAGATATCCGCGCCGCCCATGAAGGCGACCCTGCCGCAAAGAGCTACGATGAAATTATATTCAGCTATCCGGGACTCTTTGCCATAACCGTATACCGTATAGCGCATGAGATTCACAAACAGAAAGTATCTCTGATCCCCCGCATCATGACGGAGTATGCCCACAGCCGGACCGGAATCGATATCCACCCGGGCGCCCGAATCGGAGAGAGTTTTTTTATCGACCATGGGACCGGAGTTGTGATTGGAGAGACAACGGAGATCGGACAACGTGTGAGGCTCTATCAGGGCGTGACCCTTGGCGCGTTGTCGTTGCCAAAAGACGCGGTAGAAAAACTGAGGCATGAAAAACGTCATCCAACGATTGAGGATGATGCGATTATTTATGCCGGTGTTACCATTTTAGGCGGTGAGACGGTAATAGGCGCCCGGTCTGTTATCGGTGGAAACACATGGCTTACCGCTTCAGTGCCACCGGATACAAAAGTGTTTCTGAAGAAACCGGAGCTAATTTATAAGTAAACCTTTCAAGTTGCATAATTTGAAAGGCGGATATGATAAAAAAACTTTTAGGCGACTCCTTAATGCACTATTAACACTGTTCGATATACATCTATCTGAAAGGCACTTTAGGTTTAAAGTGCCGTCAGGTGTATATGAATTATCTTTTGTCGCATTCTAAATGTTTTTTTATCATATCCGCCTTTCAAATAAAATAATATGGCTTACAACGTTAAGTTACTTTATGTCAAAAATTTATACTGATATCACGAAAACAATAGGATCAACACCTCTGGTGAGGCTGAACCGAATTGCTCAGGGGCTTCCTGCCGCTATCCTCGCAAAGCTGGAGATGAAGAATCCCCTTGGAAGCGTCAAAGACCGCATAGGGCTTGCCATGATTGAAGCCGCGGAAGCAAAGGGTCTTATCAATAAAGATACGGTCATTATAGAGCCGACAAGCGGGAATACCGGCATTGCCCTTGCATTCGTATGCGTCGTCAGAAAATATCGCCTGATACTTACTATGCCTGAGACCATGAGCATTGAAAGGCGGAAACTCCTCAAGCACCTTGGCGCTGAACTGGTCCTTACACCGGGAAGCGAAGGGATGAAAGGGGCCATCAATAAGGCAAAGGAAATTGTCTCCCGGACACGGAATGCCTATATGCCCGATCAGTTCGGCAATCCGGTAAACCCCGAAATCCACCGAAAGACAACTGCGGAAGAGATATGGCAAGACACTGACGGCGGCGTAGACTTCCTCGTCGCCGGAGTAGGAACAGGCGGTACTATTACAGGCGTATCAGAGACAATAAAGGAGCGGAAGCCTTCCTTTAAGTCTGTTGCTGTTGAGCCTGCCGACTCTCCTGTGCTGTCCGGGGGCAAGCCGGGTCCTCACAAGATTCAGGGTATCGGCGCAGGCTTTATTCCGACAATATTGAATACTAATATTATCGATGAGATCATTACGGTAACAAACGATCAGGCCTTTGAAACCGCGAGAGCCATAGCTAAAACCGAAGGTATTTTGTGCGGCATCTCCTCCGGCGCAGCCGTCCGGGCAGCCCTTCAGATAGCCGGCAGACCGGAAAACAAAGGCAAACAGATCGTAGTTATTTTACCCAGCACCGGCGAGCGGTATTTGAGTACGGATTTATTTAAGGAATCATAGCAAATCAAAAGCGATATAATGGAAGATAATCAGATAGAGATTGATAGAGATCTTTGCACGGACTGCGGCTTATGCGTCACTGTTTGCCCGACAGGGACCATCTCACTTATAGAAGGAAAAGCGACTGTTTCAGGAGAGGAATCGATCTCTTGCGGACATTGCGAGGCAGTATGTCCCCTGAAAGCGATCCGTGTTAAGGTTATTGACGAAGAGATGTCACAGTATAAGACTTTCACCGTAGAGAAAGACTGGCTTCCTCCCGGAAAGTTCAATACTTCCCTCCTGGTACGGCTCATGGCCTCGCGCCGCTCCTGCCGTCACTTTACCGACCGGCCCGTGGAAAGGGCCGTACTCGAAGACCTCGTGAAGATCGGTATTACTGCGCCGTCCGGGACCAACAGTCAGTCCTGGACCTTTACCATTTTGCCTACGAGGAAGGCGGTGATGGCTTTTGCAGAGAGCGTCGCATGTTTTTTCGGCAGATTGAACAACACTGCGGAAAAGACTCTGCTTCGCCTCTTACTCAAGCTGACGGGCAAAGGAGAACTCGATGCCTATTACCGCGGTTATTACCGGAAGGTGAAAGAGGCCCTTGAAGAATGGTATGGATCGGGTAAAGACCAACTCTTTCACGGCAGCACGGCTGTTATGATTGTCGGATCCAAACCGGGAGCAACCTGCCCGGCTGAGGACGCGTTGCTCGCAACACAGAATATCCTGCTCGCAGCCCACAGTATGGGGCTCGGCTCCTGTCTCATCGGGTTTGCCGTTACCGCGATGAAGAAAGATCTTTCGATCCAAAGGTCTGTCGGAATTCCGGCAGAAGAGGAGATTCACTCAGTTATCGCCCTCGGGTATACGGACGAAGTCTATCAGCGGGTAGCCGGGCGCAAAAAAGTGACGCCGCGATATTTCGAGGGATAACAGAGTCTGTCGGGATGGTTTGATTTTTTCCTACAGGGAAAACGCTTTCCCGATGTTTATGTTTTGTCGGAAAGGCTTCCCATTTAAGACAGTTTGGTCCACCTGCTACTCCTCAGCACTGAAAACATAACGCTTTTCAGATTCAACATATGACTATTAGCTGAGATGTTTACTGACTAATTTAGTCATCTCGAACATTGAGACTTGCTTCTTCCCGTCGAATACCGCCAAGAGGTTCTCATCAGCATTGATATTCCTCTTGTTCTCTGCATCCTGGAGATTATGCTTCTTTATATATTCCCATAGCTTCTTGGTCATTTCCGACCTTGGAAGAGGTCCATTCCCCACTATCTTAGCCAGCGCCTCGCTGGGTTTCATAGCCTTCATAAATCCTGAGTTAGAGGTTCCTTCCTTTACAGCTTTTTTCTTCTTTTCTGCCATCATTCTTCTCCTTATTTTTACGGATTTATAGTCTTAATTCCTGAGTCTCAGGATACACGCTTCTTAAAGTATACACTAATTCGCCAAATCCAGACATCCTTACATTGAGCGGGTGGGCTACATTCGATCCATCAGAGAACTCCAAATGAGCCAGTTACTGGGGATACGGCTGACCGGTTCATGTTATGCAAAATTGACGGTAAAGCGTAAAAAGTCCATTGGCGGAGTGTGCGGAGTTATTTTCGAAATCGACTGTGTCGATGTTCGAATAAGCGTCATTCCACTGCGAAGTTGCGGAATGACGCTTATTCGGAATAAACAAAGACTTTCCATTAACGTGTAAATTCTACACGCTGTCAATAGTTAAATCTATCCTCCGGGAATTTTCTTAAGAAATGATTTTATAGTTTACAAACTATTTTTTCTTATGACTTGCACAGAATTTCGATTTCCCGGTTACAGAATTCTTACATTGTTTTCCTTCTTTGGTTTTTGCAGCACACTTTGCATTTTTTTCCATTTTCATGTTCCCCCTTCTTTTTTTAATAGATTAAATCTATTGTTCACAGTATATCATAAATTGCTTCTATTAGTTTGTTTCCATAATTAATGAGTTCAAATTATTTTAAAAACTATTGTTGTAGGGGAGATTATTAACCTTTCCAACGAGGAAGCCAAGCAATTCGTTTTCGACAATGACCCATAAGTCCGGTTCGTCTGACGGATTTAATATATTACACGGAGCGTAATCCGATGGCGAAGATAAAAAGTGTTTTTTTTACTCTATGCTTTTCTTGACGGGTTTAAGGGGGACGATGATGGTTGCTTTTGTGCCGAGGCCGGGTTTTGATGTAAACTTGAAGTGGCCTCCCAGGTACTTTAAGCGCTCATGGATGGTAAAGAGGCCGAAGCTGCCGGTTGCTTTTGCATAGGGGTCGATCTTTGTGGTATCGACGCCGATTCCATCGTCTTCGACATCAATTTGCATGTTTTTATAATCTCTCTGTATGGAGACTTTGACATTCCGCGCCTTTGCATGTCTTGCAACATTTATCATCAGTTCGCGCACTGCCTGATAGAGTAGAATGCGGGTTTCATCCGAAAGGGGCTTGGGTCTCAGATCATCCTCAAAGCGAAACACTAACCCGAGCTGTTTCTGAAACTGATAGCCGAGCCATTTGAGAGCCGCTTCCAGCCCTTCCTCATAGAGAATCGGCGTGCCGAGCTGGAATGTCAGGGACTTTGTATATTCTATAGTCTGCTCCATAAGGTCGAGTATTTCATCCGTGGAGGCTTTAAAATTCTCGAAAGCGGCGGATTCTCTTAAAGCTTCAAGTTTGTTTTTGCAATAGAACAGGGTCTGTCCGATGTAATCGTTTAACTCCGTTGCAATACAGCGTCTCTGCCTTTCCTCAACCAATAACAATTCGGACGCCAGGGAACGAAGCTGTTCCTGGTATGAAATGAGTTCTTTCTCAGCCTGCTTGAGTTCGGTAATGTCGGTAAAGATTCCGAAACTGCCGCTAAACTGATTATGCTCGTCAAAAAGGGGTCTTGGTGAAGCCAGGGCATGAACTTTGGTGTCGTCTTTTCGGATCAAAGTGATTTCATATGGCGTTGCATTACCCTTCATACGTCCTTCCCAATGCTTTGCAAATAAACGCTGGTTGTCCTTGTCCATTAATATCATCAACTCATAACCGATAAGTTCATCCCTGCGGTAGCCCGTCATGGTGCAAAATTGATTATTAACAAAGGTGATAATGCTGTTTTTGTCTATCATGGAAAGGCCTTCGCTCATGGTCTCTATCAATGTGCGGTGATGCTCTTCACTGTGCCGCAGAGCTTCTTCAGCCCGTCTGCGTTCGGCTATTTCCTGCTGAAGCTTTTCGTTCGCGATGGTAAGTTCGGCAGTGCGTTCTTCCACCCGGCCTTCCAGTTCACCATGGGCTTTCTGCAGCGCGGTCTCGACCCGTTTGCGTTTTGTGATTTCCTTTGCTATGTTCCCGATGGTCTCATTGGTCACTCTTTTGAGGGCTTCCAGGAGTTCTACATCGGAATGGCCGATCGCCCTGGCTTTAAGATCGCCCCTTGATACCTTGTGCAGCACGTCAAAATGCTCGGCCAGACCTATGGCAATCTCGTGAGACTGATCAACGATCACGCCTATTTCTACGGCTGTAAGGTTGATTATGTGTTTTAATTTGCCGATTAATTCGACCCTTGACGCCTCGGGTATTCTTACGGTAGGGTCTCCCGAAGATATCTTTTTTAATGCCTCGAAAACCTCGGAGAGGCCAAGGGCGAGCTCCATGCTCATGTCTTCCAGTTCCTTGTCCCTCTCGAGAATAATCTTGCTGAATTCTTTCACCTGCTTATTGATAACCTTGAGGGTGGCTTTCATTGCGTCAACATCCCTGTTGGCTTTTAAGACTTCGCAGTCAAGGCATATCTCGATTTTATCTAAAAATTTGCCCTGAATCTCATCCCTGCAATGGGTTTCAGAAAAAAGCCAGCATTTCAGATCGGAAGATTTATAGGCGGGACATTCGGTTTTATTGCACTGAAAAGCTTCCCAGCATTTCATATTATCCGTATTTTTGTGTTCCAAAAAATTTGCTCTCCCCTTTAAATATCTTTGTAAATAC